>Ga0099823_1000163_pt1 | contig 35759 bp, 35 predicted proteins | sample CowpearedBW_FD_76831 | JGI IMG/M metagenome (GOLD analysis project Ga0099823, IMG submission 76831) | Root nodule microbial communities of legume samples collected from California, USA - Cow pea red BW | ecosystem: Host-associated > Plants > Roots > Nodule | place: USA: California | collected...
CAGCGCCTTGATCTCCTTGGCCGCCTCCGCGCTGCGCTGCGCCAGGCTGCGCACCTCCGACGCCACGACCGCGAAGCCGCGGCCCTGCTCGCCGGCCCGCGCGGCTTCCACCGCCGCGTTCAGCGCCAGGATGTTGGTCTGGAAGGCGATGCCGTCGATCACGCCGATGATGTCGTTGATCTTCTTGGAGCTGGCATTGATCTCGTCCATCGTCGAGACCACCTGGCCCACGACCTCGCCGCCGCGCGCCGCCGCGCTCGACGCGCTCGAGGCCAGCTGATTCGCCGTCTGCGCCGCGTCCGCCGTCTGGCGCACCGTGGCGGTCAATTCCTCCATCGAGGACGCCGCCTGCTGCAGGTTGGAGGCCGTCTCCTCGGTCCGCTGCGACAGGTCCTGCGAGCCGATCGCGATTTCGCTCGACGCGGTCGTGATCGAGTTGCTGGCCGAGCGCACGTCCAGCAGGATGCGCTGGATCTTCTCCGCGAACAGGTTGAACGAGGACGCGATGCGCCCGACCTCGTCGCGGCCGCCGGCCGGCAGCCGCTGCGTCAGGTCGCCGTCGCCGGCGCTGATGTCGTCGAGCGCGGCGCGCACGCGGTCCACGCCGCGCAGCATCGCGGTGATGGTGCCGGTCATCGCCAGCGCCGCGATCGCCATCATGATCAGCGCCGTGATCACCGCCGTGCGCAGCAGCGCGCTCAGCGAGGCCAGCGCCTCGTCCTTCTTCGCCGCCACGTAGAGCTGCCAGTCGGTGTCCGGGATCGGCGTGCCGCTGACCAGGAAGTCATCGCCCCCGACCTTGGCCTCCACCCAGCCCGCCTGCGGATCGATCGCCGTGGCCAGCGCCTGCGGCGTGAGCTGCTCGGAGATCTCCGTCGCGCCCTTGAGCGCGAGCTTGGCGTCCGGGTGCGCGACGATCTTGCCGTCCTTGGACATCAGGAAGGCGAAGCCGCCCGGCGTCGGCTTGATCGCCTGCACCGTGGCCACCACGTCATCCAGGAACACGTCGGTGGCGATGACCGCCTTGGTGCCGCCGCCGCTCTTGTCCGCCGCGGCGAAGGTCACCACCAGGCGTCCCTTGGACGCGTCCATGTAGGGCGCCGTCAGCACCGTGCCGGACGCGGAGGCCGCGCCGGTGTACCAGGGACGGCCAGTGGGGTCGTAGTCGGGCGGCAGGTTCTGCGGCGTGTTGAAGACGATCTTCTTGTCGGCGAAACCGACATAGGCCGCCTCCAGCCGCCCGGACTTGGCCGCCTGCTGCAGCAGCGGCACGGGGTCCGCGGCGCTCACCGCCGGCTGCAGCGAGGCGACGATGTCGCGCTGCGTGCGCACCCATTGCCGGATCGCGTCGGCGCGCGCCGCGGCCAGCTCGTCCAGCGCTTGCGAGACCTGCTGCCGCGTGTGTCCGCGCACGGTCACGTAGTTGGCGACGGTGATCGCCAGCAGGGTCAGGGCGACGATGCCCACCCCCAGTGAAATCAGCCGGGTCTTGATCGAGTCGAACATGAATGGACTCCGTGTCTCATCGGCGCCGGGCGTGTTCCGCTCTCTGGCGCGTGCCTCCACGATTCGCTCTCTCGGTCTTCTCCTGCCCATGACCCCTCGGGGCAGGGCGCGCGCCCGGCAGGAGAAACGCCCGGCGAGCGCCGGGCGCCACGCGTGATCAGGCGGTGGTCATCGCATCCATCAGGCCCATGTCCGCGCTGGACATCAGGCCCTCGATGTCGATCAGGATCAGCATGCGCTCGGCGACCGCGCCGATGCCCATGATGAAGCTGGTGTTGACGGCGCTGGAGCTCAGCTCGGGCGCCGGACGGATCACGTCGCGGTTCAGCTCCAGCACGTCGGACACCGAATCCACCACCGCGCCCACGACGCGGTTCTTGACGTTCAGCACGATCACGACGGTGAAGCTGTTGTACTCGGCCGTGGCGCAGCCCAGCTTCAGGCGCAGGTCCACGATCGGGACGATCACGCCGCGCAGGTTGACGACGCCCTTGATGAACTCGGGCGCGTTGGCGATGCGGGTGGGCTGCTCGTAGGAGCGGATCTCCTGCACCTTCAGGATGTCGATGCCGTACTCCTCCTGACCGAGGCGGAAGGTGAGGTACTCGCCGCCGGCGGGCGCGGCGCTGGCGCCCTGCGGGACCAGCGTGCCGGACTTCGCTTGCACGACTTGCGTGCCGGTTTGTTGGACGATTTCCATGTGATGACCTCGCGGGGGCTGATTAGAAGGTTTCCCAGTCGCCGTCGTCGGCGGTGGTGGCCGGCGCTGCCGGCGCGGGGGTGAGCGGAGCGGGCGCCGCCTTCGGCGCGGCGGCCTTGGCGGCGGGCTTGGCGGCGGGCTTGGACAGGGGCTTGGCCGTCTGGACCAACGGCTTCGCGCTGACCGGCTTCGAAGCGGCCGGCTTGCTGGTGGATGCGGGCCTGGCCGCAGCCAGGGCGGTGACCGTGGCCGGCTTCGCCGCGTCAGCGGCCGCAACCGGCGCGGACTTGGCGGTGAACGCGGTGGCCGACAGCGCCGGCGCATGACCCGACACGCGGAAGCGGTCCACCACGGCGCCCAGGCGCTCGGCCTGGTCCTTCAGGCTCTCGGCGGCGGCGGCGGATTGCTCGACCAGCGCGGCGTTCTGCTGCGTCATCTGGTCCAGGTTGCTGACGCCCTGGTTGACCTGGCTGATGCCGTCGCTCTGCTCGCTGGAGGCGGCGGTGATCTCGCCGATGATGTCCGTCACCCGCTGCACGCTGGCGACGATGTCGCTCATCGTCGTGCCGGCTTCCTGCACCAGGCGCGAGCCGGTCTCGACCCGCTCGACGCTGGCGCCGATCAGGGTCTTGATCTCGCGCGCGGCCTCGGCACTGCGCTGCGCCAGCGAGCGCACCTCGCCGGCCACGACCGCGAAGCCGCGGCCCTGCTCGCCGGCCCGCGCGGCTTCCACCGCCGCGTTCAGCGCCAGGATGTTGGTCTGGAAGGCGATGCCGTCGATCGTGCCGATGATGTCGCTGATGCGCTTGGAGCTGGCGTTGATCTCGTCCATCGTCGAGACCACCTGGCTCACCACGTCGCCCCCCTTGGCCGCCGCGCCCGAGGCGGAGGAGGCCAGCTGGTTGGCGGTGCGCGCGGAATCGGCGGTCTGCTTCACCGTGCCGGTCAGCTGCACCAGCGACGACGCCGCCTGCTGCAGGTTGGACGCGGTCTGCTCGGTCCGGCTGGACAGGTCCTGGTTGCCGGTGGCGATCTCCACCGACGCGGTGCGGATCGAGTCGGCCGCCGTGCGCAGCTGGCCCACCATCGATTGCAGCGCCTCCTGCATGTGGTGCAGCGAGCGCATCAGCTTCGACGCTTCGTCGACGCCTTCCACCGGCTTCATCTCGCGGGACAGGTCGCCCTCGGCGATCGCCTCGGCCAGCGCCTCGGCCTCGGCCAGCGGCGCGCAGATGGTCTGCATGTTCAGCAGCGTCAGCGGCACCACGACGATCGCCGCGAACACCAGCACCAGGCCGAAGGTCCACAGCACGCCGCCCTGCGTCTTCTCGATGCCGGCGCGCATCTCCGCCGCCTGGGCCTCCATGCGCTTCTCGATTTCGGCCAGCTGCTTCTCGGCCTCGGTGATCTGGTCCTTGGCGGCGGTGAGCAGCCGGTCGGCGACCGCGGCGTGGTCATAGGCGCCGGCTTCCAGCTGCGCGACGACGTTGGCCGACTTCTGCGCGTAGGTCTCGAGCGAGGCCTTGATCTGCATCAGGACGGCCTTGTCGTCCTCGGGGCTCAGCGCCGCGACCTCGTCCAGATGCGTCGCCGCCGACTTGCGCGCCGCGTCCCACAGGCCATGCGCCGTCTTCACGGCCTCGGCCTTCTCGTAATTGATGATCATGTCCTTCTCGTAGCGACGGATCTCTCCCATCGCGCCGTGAAGGGCGCCCACGCGCTGGCCGCGCTCGGCGGACTTCTCGAGGAATTCCTGCGTCTGGCCGCGCATCGACTGCATGCCGAACAGACCGACGCTGCCCACCACCATCAAGAGCAGCAGCACGATCGCGATCGCGCCGATCATGCGGGTGCGGATGCTGAATTGACGCAGCAATGCACTGAAATTCATGTTGACCTCTTGTGAGTTCGACGCCGGCCGCGCGGCCGGCGCCCTCCCGGAATCAAAGACGATCGACGGCGTTCAATGGCGCGAGCGGCGCACCAGGCTGCCCACGTCCAGGATCAGCGCGACCCGGCCGTCGCCCATGATGGTGGCGCCGGAGACGTCGGTGACCTTGCGGTAGTTCGCCTCCAGGTTCTTGACCACGACCTGCTGCTGGCCGAGCAGCTCGTCGACCAGCAGCGCGACGCGGCCCCCCTCGGCCTCGACCACGACCATGATCGAGCTGACATGCTCGAAGTCGAAGCGCGGCACGTTGAAGACCTGTTCGAGTTCCACCACCGGCATGTACTCGTCGCGGACCTCGACCACGCGGCCGGAGCCGCCGACGGTCTTGATCGTGTCGGCCTGGACCTGGAAGGACTCCACCACCGACGACAGCGGCAGGATGTAGACCTCCTCGCCCACGCCCACGCTCATGCCGTCCATGATGGCCAGCGTCAGCGGCAGCCGCACCGAGACCTTCATGCCGTAGCCCTCGGCGGAGTCGATCTCCACCGTGCCGCCCAGCGAGGTGATGTTCTTCTTGACCACGTCCATGCCGACCCCGCGGCCGGACACGTCGGTGACCTGGTCCGCCGTCGAGAAGCCCGGCGCGAAGATCAGGCCCCAGACTTCCTGGTCGGTCATCGTGTCGGGCGCGTCGATGCCCTTCTCGCGGGCCTTCCTGATCAGCTTCTCGCGGTTCAGGCCGCGGCCGTCGTCGCGCACTTCGATGACGATGGAGCCGCCCTGGTGGGAGGCCACCAGCGTGATCGTGCCCTGCTCGGGCTTGCCCTTGGCGACGCGGTCGGCGGGGGATTCGATGCCGTGGTCGCAGCTGTTGCGCACCAGGTGGGTCAGCGGATCGGTGATCTTCTCGACCAGGCCCTTGTCGAGTTCGGTGGCCTCGCCCTGGGTGACGAGCTCGACCTTCTTGCCGAGCTTGGCGGCCAGGTCGCGCAGCATGCGCGGGAAGCGGTTGAACACCACCGACATCGGGATCATGCGGATCGACATGACCGATTCCTGGAGGTCGCGCGTGTTGCGCTCCAGGTCGGCCAGGCCGGAGGCCAGTTGCTGGTACAGGCCCGGATCGAGGTTGCGGCTGTTCTGCGCCAGCATGGCCTGGGTGATGACGAGTTCGCCCACCAGGTTGATCAGCTGGTCGACCTTCTCCACCGACACGCGCAGCGTGGACTGGTCGGGGCTGGCGCCGCCGGCGCGCGGGGCGACCTCGGTGCGGGCCGGCGTGGCCGGCTTGGCGGCCACCGGCACGTTCGACTTGGGCGCCTCGGCGGCGGCCTTGGCTTCGGCGGCGGTCTCGGGGGGCACGCCGGGGGCGTCGTCGAAGAAGCCGTAGCCGGGATCCTCGTCCTTCTTCGCCTCGGCCGGGGGCGCGCCGGGCGCGCCTTCGTGGAAGCCGTAGCCCTCGCCCAGCGGCAGGATCTTGACCTGCTCGCGCGAGACGTGGAAGGTGAACAGATCCAGCAGGTCGTTGTCGGTGCTGCTGGTCAGGACCTTGAAGCGGCGCATGCCGTCGGCGGCGATGCCGCCATCCAGCGGCTCGATCGTGCCCAGGTCGGTGATCTCCTTGAACAGCTCGACCAGGTTGTCGGCCTGCGCCGGGTTGTCCAGCGGGCCCACCAGCAGCTCGAGCTGGCGCACCGTGGACTTCAGCGGCGCGGCGGCCGGCGCCGCGGGGGCTGGAGCGGGCGCCGCGGCGGCCACCGGGGCCGGCGCGGCGGCGCGCGTGCCGTCCAGCGTGCCGCCGTCGACCAGCGTGCGGATGCTGCTCAGCAGGGCGGAGGTGTCGACCGCGTCGGCGCCCGAGCCCTGATGCCGCGCCAGCTGCGCCTTGAGCGCGTCGCCGGACTGCAGCAGCACGTCCACCATCTGCGAGGTCGGCGCCAGTTCATGGCGGCGCAGCTTGTCCAGCAGCGTCTCCATCTGGTGCGTCAGCTCGGCCACGTCGTTGAAGCCGAACGTCGCCGCGCCGCCCTTGATCGAGTGGGCGCAGCGGAAGATGGCATTCATCTGCTCATCGTCCGGGTTCTCGATGTCCAGGTTCAGCAGCAGCTGTTCCATGTTGTCGAGGTTCTCGCCGGCTTCCTCGAAGAAGACCTGATAGAATTGGCTCAGGTCGATGCCCGCGCCCAGGTTGGCGCCTTCGGAGGTCATGTCTCCCATCAATCTCTCCCGCGGGACTTCAGCGGATCACCTTGCCGATCACTTCGATCAGCTTGGCCGGGTCGAATGGCTTGACCAGCCAGCCGGTGGCGCCCGCGGCGCGGCCGGCCTGCTTCATCTGGTCGCTGGACTCGGTGGTTAGGATCAGGATCGGCGTGGTCTTGAATTTGGGGTTGTCCCGCAGCTTCTTCGTCAGGCTGATGCCATCCATGCGGGGCATGTTCTGGTCGGTCAGCACCAGGTCGAAATCGCGCTGCGTCGACTTCTCCCAGGCGTCCTGCCCGTCCACCGCCTCCACGACGTTGAAACCCGCATTCTTGAGGGTGAACGAGACCATCTGGCGCATGGAGGCCGAATCGTCTACGGCGAGGATCGAGGGCATTTTTGGTTCTCCGGATGACAGGCTGTTTTCGGGTGGACTCGAAGATTCTTGAGGACCTTCAAGACCGACCGTGCTTCGCGGTCGATGTTTTCGTGATGTAAGGGGCGCAAGGTCGCAGCATCGTCAGAACAATTCGATCGAGCCGGCGTCCATCTCGTCCTGCGTGACGGGATTGGGACGCAGCGGGGCGGTCTCGACGACGGCCATCCCGTCCTCGTCGTCCCCGAACGCATCGCGCGCGAGCTGGTCCGAGCAGTTGCGCAGCCGCTGGCTGGTGTGCGCGATGAGTTGCGTGGACATGTCCTGGAACTGCAGCGCGGTGATCGCCCCGGCCAGATGCAGCATCAGCTGCTGCAGCGCGTCCTGGTCGCGCGCCTCGGGCAGGCGCTCGCGCATCTGCTCCACCAGGCCGGAGGCACCGAAGAAATGCGTCGACAGCGCCTCGCAGGCATCGTCCAGCAGGCGCTGCAGCCGCTCCAGGTCGTTGTTGACCGTCATCAGATGGTCCTGCAACTCGGCGGCGGCGAGCAGTGGCATCAGTCCGCTGCCTTCCGGCTCGACCGACGTCTCATCGATTTGCATCTTGGCTCCACATTGGATGTCCTGGTGCTTGTTCATGTCTGCCCAACTCAGACATGCGCCCGGACTTGTCGGCTGGCAAGAATCTTCGGCCTTTGCCTCGCATCTGTCGACGGGACTAATAGCGAAAAGCTGTCCCTTTAGCTTGGATCAACTGGCGTCGACGCGACACTGACAAATTCTCGATAAGGGTAAACCCAAGACTCTACGGTTTCCAGAGGGGGAACGGCGGGGGGTCTCCTGCATAGACGAGGGATGCGCGACAAACTTGGCATACTCGCGCCCATGCCGACTCTCCCCCTGGCCGAGCGCTCGCTGCGCCTGCTTCATATCGAGGATTCCGACCTGGATCACCAATTGATCCTGGCCCAGTTGCAACGGTCCGGATTGCGTTTCGAAATCACGCGGCTGGACACCCTGCCGCAAATCGAGGCGGCGCTCGACCGGAGCTGGGACGCGGTGATTTCCGATTACAACCTGCCGGGGTTTTCGGGGCTGGTCGTGCTGGACCTGATCAAGCAGCGGCAACTGGTGCTCCCGTTCGTGCTGGTGTCGGGCGAGATCGGCGAGGACACCGCCGTCGCGGCGATGCGCACCGGCGCGTCGGACTACCTGCTCAAGAACAACCTGACGCGGCTGGCGCCGGCGCTGCTGCACGCGATCGAGTCCTGCGAGGCGCAGCTCGCGCGCCAGGAGGCCGACCGCGAGCTGCTCAAGTCCAAGCAGCAATTGCACGAGTTGGCCGGGCACCTGCAGACCAGCGTCGAGATGGAGCGGGCGGCGATCGCGCGCGAAATCCATGACGACGTGGGGGGCTCGCTGACGGCGCTGAAGTTCGACCTGGCCTGGATCGCGCGCCACAGCAGCGACGAGGCGGTCCAGCAGCGCGTGCAGTCGGCGCTGGAGACGGTCACCAGCGCGATCGAGTCGAGCCAGCGGATCATGCACAACCTGCGGCCGGCGATCCTGGAACAGGGATTGCTGGCAGCGGTGCAATGGCTGGCGGCGCGCTTCGAGCGCCGCACCGGCATCGCGACCGCGGTGCGGCACGTCGGCGAGCATTTCCAGCTGCCGGCGGGCGTGCCACTGGTGGCCTACCGCTGCGCGCAGGAGGCGCTGACCAATGTCTCCAAGCATGCCGGGGCGACCCGCGTCGACGTGGAGCTGAGCATGGAGGGCGGCGTGCTGACGCTGGAGATCAAGGACAACGGCCACGGCATCGCGCCAGGCGACCTGAGCAAGGCGCGCAGCTTCGGCATCCGGGGCCTGCGCGAGCGCGCGGCGACGGTGGGTGGCTGGGTCGACCTGAGCAGCGGGCTGCACGGCACGGCGCTGATCCTGTCGGTGCCGCTGCGCGGCGTGATCGCGGATTTCGACGTCGACGACGACGGCGAGCCGATCCCGGCCGGCGCGGGCCATGATCCGTCCTCGTGGGGCGCCCTATGATCAAAGTCATCCTCTGCGACGACCATGCGCTGATCCGCCGCGGCATCCGCGACACGCTGTCCGACGCGCCCGACATCGAGGTGGTGGGCGAGGCCGGCGACTACGGCGAGCTGCGCAGCCTGATGCGCACGCTGCCCGTGGACAAGCAGTGCGACGTGCTGGTGCTGGACATCAACATGCCGGGCCGCAGCGGCCTGGACGTGCTGCATGTGCTCAAGGACGAGGGCACGGCGACGCGGGTGCTGATCGTTTCGATGTACCCGGAGGACCAGTACGCGATCCGCGCGCTGCGGGCCGGGGCCTTCGGCTACGTCAACAAGGGGGGCGATCCGCAGCTGCTGGTGCAGGCGGTGCGCACGGTGGCGCAGGGGCGCAAATACGTGACCCCCGAGATCGCCCAGATGCTGGTCGAGAGCCTGACCGCCCCGGCGCCGGAGCAGGCGCACCAGAAGCTGTCGGACCGCGAATTGCAGACGCTGGTGATGATCGCCTCCGGCAAGCGGCTGTCGGACATCGCCGAGGAACTGATGCTCAGCCCCAAGACGGTCAGCGTGTACCGCGCGCGGGTCCTGGAGAAGCTGGGCCTGTCCAACAACTCCGAACTGACCGTCTACGCGATCCGCAACGGGCTGGTCGAGAGCTGACCCCGCCGCGTCGCGTCCAGCCCGCGGCCGGGGCGCACCCCGGCCGCGTCCCGGCCGCATCCTGCCCGCGTCGAAATCCGCCCTCTCCATTCGTCGTCACGAGGGGGCGTTCACGACCGCCATCCGCCATTCGTCGCAACCAGGGGTTGACGCGGGCAGGGCGCCGCGCAGAATGCGCCCCGATTCGACCAAGGCGCCGCCCGCGAGGCGGTGCCGCACTGCAAGGGGGCCGTCATCGATACCGCATTGTTGAAAGAGCTGCGCATCCAGGGCACGGAGCGTGAGGACCATGGCGGCGGACCGCCGCGCTGGATCTGGATCCTGGTGGCGGCGCTGGCCGTGCTGGCCCTGCTGGCGGGCGGCGGCTGGTGGTGGTGGCGCCAGTCCCAGGTGCCCGACGTCGAGACCGCGAACGCGCTGCCGCGCGGCGGCACCGGCGGCAACGCCGTGCTGCAGGCCACCGGCTACGTGACGGCGCGGCGCGCGGCGACCGTGTCGACGCAGATCACCGGCACGCTGACGGCGGTGCTGTTCGAGGAGGGCGACCGCGTCGAGAAGGGCCAGGTCCTGGCCCGGCTCGAGGACAACGCGCTGCGGGCGGCGCTGCAGGCCTCGCGCGCCAACGTGGAGAGCGCCCGCGCCAACGTCGAGGCCACGCGCGCGCAATTGCTGCAGGCGCAGTCCGACCTCAAGCGCCAGGACGAGCTGGCCGCCAGCGGCATGTCCACGAAACAGGCGGCCGAGCAGGCCCGCACCGCGGTCACCGCCTATGCGGCGCAGCTCGAGGCGCGCCGCCGCGAGGCCGACGCGGCCGCGGCGCAGGCGGCGCAGACCCAGGTCAACTTCGATTACACGGTCGTCAAGGCGCCGTTCTCGGGCGTGATCACGGCCAAGGCGGCGCAGGTCGGCGAGATCGTCTCGCCGCTCTCCGCCGGCGGCGGCTTCACGCGGACCGGCGTGGGCACCATCGTCGACATGGACTCGCTCGAAGTGGACGTGGACGTCAACGAGGCCTACATCGGCCAGGTCAAGGCCGACATGCCGGCCGAGGCCACGCTGGACGCCTATCCGGACTGGCGCATCCCGGCGCACGTGATCGCGGTGGTGCCGTCGGCCGACCGCGGCAAGGCCACCGTCAAGGTGCGGGTGGCCCTGGAGCAGAAGGACCAGCGCGTCGTGCCCGACATGGGCGTGCGCGTCTCCTTCCTGGCCGCCAGACAGAGCGGCCAGACCGCGCCGCCGCCGGGCGTGCTGGTGCCGAAGTCGGCCGTCGCGTCGCGCGACGGCGCGCAGGTCGTCTTCGTCGTCGCGGGCCAGAAGGCCGCGGCGCGCAAGGTGAAGCTGGGCACGCCGGTGGGCGACCAGGCGGTGGTGCTGGACGGGGTCAAGGCCGGAGAGCCGCTCGTCGTGAATCCGCCCGAAGGGCTGCGGGACGGCGGCGAGATCCGCGTCGCCCCCGGCAAGTGAACCCTGAACCGTTACGCGAGGAGTCACCGTGAGCAAATTGATCGAGATCCGTGACCTGTCCAAGGTCTACACCCGAGGCAAGCAGAAGGTGGAGGTGCTGCACCACATCGACCTGGATGTGGCGCAGGGCGATTTCCTGGCGCTGATGGGGCCCTCGGGCTCCGGCAAGACGACGCTGCTGAACCTGATCGGCGGCCTGGACCAGCCCAGCGGCGGCAGCATCGCCATCGGCGGCGAGCGCATCGACCAGCTCGGCGGCGCCGCGCTGTCCAAGTGGCGCGCGGCCAAGGTCGGCTTCGTGTTCCAGTTCTACAACCTGATGCCGACGCTGTCGGCGCAGCGCAACGTCGAGCTGCCGCTGCTGCTGACCAAGCTCTCCGCGGCCGAGCGCAAGAAGCGCGCCGCGATCGCGCTGCAGCTGGTGGGCTTGTCGGACCGCGCCAGCCACAAGCCGACCGAGCTGTCCGGCGGCCAGCAGCAGCGCGTGTCGATCGCGCGGGCGATCGTCTCGGACCCGACCCTGCTAGTCTGCGACGAGCCCACCGGCGACCTGGACCGGCAGTCCGCCGAGGACGTGCTGGCGCTGCTGCAGGCGCTCAACCGCGACCACGGCAAGACCATCGTGATGGTCACCCACGACCCGAAGGCGGCCGAGCGCGCGCGCCAGACGCTGCACCTGGACAAGGGCACGCTGGTCGAGCAGACGGTCAACGCGGCGGCCGCCTGAGGCCGCGCGGGCACGAAGAGGCATGCCATGAAATACCTGCACCTCATCTGGGCGGCGCTGTTCCGGCGCAAGCTCAGGACCTTCCTGACGCTGGTGTCCATCATCACCGCGTTCCTGCTGTTCGGGCTGCTGGACGCGGTCCGGACCTCGTTCGACCAGGCCGGCCAGTCGGCCAACGGCGCGTCGCGGCTGCAGACGGGCTCGCGGCTGTCGTTCATCCAGACGCTGCCGATGGCGCTGGCGCAGCGCATCCAGGCGGTGGACGGCGTCAAGCTGGTGACCTATGCGAACTGGTTCGGCGGCGCCTACCAGGACCCGCACAACCAGGTCTTCAGCTTCGCGGTCGCGCCGAACTACCTCGACATGTATCCCGAGATGGTGGTCACCGACCAGGCCAGGCAGGCCTTCGCGTCGACGCGCATCGGCGCGCTGGTCGGCGAGGGCCTGGCCAAGCGCTTCAACTGGAAGGTCGGGGACAAGATCCCGCTGCAATCGACGATCTTCCCGGACCGCAGCGGCAGCAAGAACTGGCAGTTCGAGATCGTCGGCCTGATCCACGCGGCGGACAAGAAGTCGGGCGGCTGGTACGACCAGATGTTCCTGCTGAACTGGAAGTACTTCGACGACACGACCCCCTACAACCAGGGTGCCGTCGGCTGGTACGTGACGCGCGTGAACGACGCGAACCAGGCGGACCGCGTGGCCAAGGCGATCGATGCGATCTCGGCCAACTCGGACCATGAGACCCGCACCCAGACCGAGCAGGCGGCGATGGCCTCGTGGATGAAGCAGGTGGCGGACATCGGACTGATCGTCAGCTCGATCATGGGCGCGGTGTTCTTCACGCTGCTGCTGCTGTCGGGCAACACGATGATGCAAGCGGTGCGCGAGCGCACCGGCGAGATCGCGGTGCTCAAGACGATCGGCTTTTCCGGGCACAGCGTGCTGGCGATGGTGCTGGCGGAGTCGGTGCTGCTGCTGCTGATTGGCGGCGTGGTCGGGCTGGGCCTGGCCAGCGTCATCGGGCCGGTGGTCGGTCAGGCGAGCGGCGGCACGCTGAGGCTGCCCGCCGCCGGCTTGAACAGCTGGGCGACCGGTGTCGGGCTGATGGTGCTGTTCGGCATGATCGTCGGCGCCTTGCCGGCCCTGAACGCGATGCGCCTGAACATCACCGACGCGCTGGCCGGGAGGGCCTGATCATGAAATTCCTGAAGCGATTGGGATTGCTGGTGCTGCTGGCCGTGGTGCTGGTGGCGTGGGTGATGCTGCCGTGGTTCGGCGCGCTGGGACTGGCCGTGCTGCTGGGGCTGTGGATGCTGCTGTCGCGGCGCGGAGCGCAGGCGCGCTCGGTGACCAGCGTGGGGGTGAGCACGCTGCCGCAGCGGATGGGCTCCTCGGCGGTGATCGTCGTGGGCATCGCGGGCGTGGTCGGCGTGCTGGTGGCGCTGCTGGCGATGGCCGAAGGCTATGCCGAGACGCTGCGCAAGTCCGGCAGCGAGGACACGGCGATCGTGCTGCGCGGCGCGTCGGCGGCGGAGGTGGCGTCGGTGCTGTCGCGCGAGGACATCACGCAGATCGCGCAGGCGCCGGGCGTGGCGAAGTCCGCCAAGGGCGAGCCGCTGGTGTCGGCCGAGACGGTGGTCGCGGCCAACCTGCCGGTCAAGGGCACCCGGACCGACGAGGAGGCCAGCGTCCAGGTGCGCGGCGTCGGCGACGAGGCCTTCGCGGTGCGCCCGCAGGTGAAGATCGTCGCGGGCCGCAAGTTCCAGCCGGGGCTGAAGGAGCTGATCGTCGGTCAGGGGTCGGCGCGCCAGTTCGAGGGCCTGGAGCCGGGCAAGCAGATCCGTCTGGGCAGCCAGATCTGGACGGTGACCGGGGTGTTCGCCTCGGGGGACTCGATGGAATCGGAGCTGTGGGCCGACGCGCCGGTCGTGGCCGAGACCTACCGTCGCGGCGCGAGCCGCAATTCGGTGACGGTGAAGCTGACCGACGCCGCGGCGTTCAAGGAGTTCAAGGCGGCGCTCGATGCCAATCCGCAGCTGAAGGTCGATGCGACGACGACGCTGGCGTTCTTCGCCAAGCAGTCGGAGCAGATGACCAAGATCCTGCGGGTCATCGGGATCGTGGTGGGGGCCATCATGGCGGTGGGCGCGGTGTTCGGGGCGCTGAACACGATGTTCGCGGCCGTCGCGACGCGGGCGCGCGAGATCGCCACCTTGCGCGCGATCGGCTTCCCCGGACTGCCGGTGGTGGTGGCGGTGATGCTGGAGACGATGCTGCTCGCGGCGATCGGGGGCGTCATCGGCGGCGCGATCGCTTATCTGCTGTTCAACGGGCACGCGGCCTCGACGATGGCGGCGGGCTCGGTGGGCAAGCTGAGCTTCGAGCTGCGCGTGTCGGGGCAGTTGCTGTGGGAAGGCCTCAAGTGGGCGCTGGCCATCGGCTTCATCGGCGGCCTGTTCCCGGCGGTGCGGGCGGCCAGCGTGCCGGTCACGACGGCGCTGCGGGAGCTTTGAGCGAGTGAAGAGCCGCACCATCGGGAAATGGTCGCGGCTCGCTTGTCTCAAGGGAGTGCCGCTGCAAGAGACTGAGGGGCGGCGCGCTGTCGCCTCATCTTGCCCTTCAAGCGCAGCAGCTTGCGATGCAGATCCCAGGCGATGTTCAGGGCGTCGGCGGCGCACTTCATGTCGACGTTCTGGTCGAGCACGTAATCGGCCTTCTTGCGCAGGCCATGGAGCAGCGACAGGCTGAAAGCCATCCGCTTTCCGTGCGTCATGAGCCGCTCCCGGGTCTGGCGATGAGCTCGCCCATCGCGGACCGTCACGTTCAACACATCGCGTGCGATCAGGAACACGCCATAGTAGGCGCGCGAAATGGCCGAGCGCAGCCAAGCCTCTCGTTCGTCCTCGGCCAGCTCTTCGGCAAGGAAGAGGAACTCACTGGGGTTGAATGCGGTCATCAACCGGTCCTTCCATGTTGTCGACGCCATCGAGAAGGGCCCTGTCGCTGAAGGGGCCCGTCCTGGGAAAGAAGGTGACGGGCCCTGCGACATGCGCGAGGTGCGGCGGAAAGCCGTCGTAGAAGGCGTCCTCCTCCGGGTGGCTCAGATGCTCACGCTCGGAGAAGCCGTAGACGCTGAAGATGAGGATTCCCGCCGATTCGTCGTCGGGGCAAAGCTGCGCGGTAATCTCGCGATCAGGGAAGCTGCGCAGCAGATGCGCCCGGAAGGCGTCGAGGTCCTCCACGCTGATCGCGTCGTGAGATCGCAGGAAGTCCTCCATCATCTGTTCATGCTGTGCAGAGCCGATCAGCGCTTCATGGCCGTAGCCAACGCGTCCCGGCGGCTCAGTCGCAGGGGGAGGGCTGGATGCCAGAGTGGCGTTGACCTGCTCGGTCTCAGCCCGGGTCATGGGTCGCATGGGTGTTCTCCATCGTCAGGTGAATCGGAACTCGCCGCAGCGCTGCCATGCATGTCGCGGCGATCGAGTTCCGTGATTGTTCAAACCTGACCCTCGTTCGACCATGACCCAAACTGGTTGGCGACGGGGGATAAAAATGCAAAGAACAGAGTCCCCCGAAAGAGGGCTTCGGGCCGATGCGACGTCAGCGCCGAGTCAGGTCACGACTCGCGCTCGTCAGTTGAACGCCGCCAGCATGCGCTCCAGCGCGACCATGAAGGGCTGATGCATGAGCGGCAGCGTGGCGACCATGCCCACCAGGCCGATGCTGACGGTCAGCGGGAAGCCCACCGAGAACACGTTCAGCTGCGGCGCCACGCGCGAGATGATGCCCAGCACCAGGTTCACGAACATCAGCATCGTGATCAGCGGCAGCGCGATCCACAGCCCCATGCGGAAGATCTCCGCACCCCAGACCTGCGGCTGCGCCACGCGCAGGAAGCGGAAGGGCTCCTCGCCGACGGGGAAGGCCTGGAAGCTCTCCACCAGCGAGTTGATCAGCATCAGGTGTCCGTTGATCGCCACGAACAGGAACGCGACCATCGAGCCGAGGAAGCGCGACGACGAGGTCCCCTGCGAGCCCGTCGACGGATCGAAGAAGCCGGCGAAGTTCAGACCCATCTGCAGGCCGATCAACTCGCCGGCGAACTCCAGCGACGCGAAGACCACCCGCACCGCGAAGCCCATCGACAGGCCGATCAGCAGCTGCTGGCCGGTGACCATCAGCAGCTGCGGCAGCGAATCGAGCGGGATCACCGGCATCGCCGGCAGCGAGGGCTGCGCCGCCACCGCGATGAACAGCGCCAGCCCGATCCGCACCCGCGCCGGCACCTGGCGCTGGCTGAACACCGGCATGCCCGCGAACAGCGCCAGCGCGCGGATGAACGGCCACAGGATCGGATTGATCCACGCCAGCAGCTGCGCTTCGCTGAAGGAGATCATCGGGTGGGAGAGGCGTCGGGACGGGACCGCGCGGCTGGCGCGTCAGCCCAGCGCCTGCGGGATGCTCTGGAGCGTGCGCTGGATGTATTCGACCAGGGTCGTGATCATCCAGGGGCCGGCCACCGCCAGCACCAGCACCGCGGCGACGATCTTCGGGACGAAGGACAGCGTCGACTCGTTGATCTGCGTCGCCGCCTGGAACACCGACACCAGCACCCCGACCGCCAGCACCGTCAGCAAAATGGGCGCCGCCACCATCAGCAGCACGTACAGGCCCTGCTGGCCGATCGTGAAGACCTGTTGAGCATCCATGGACGTCTCCTTGCGGACCGCGCCGCTACTGCGCGAACGAGGCCGCCAGCGACCCCAGCAGCAGGTTCCAGCCATCCGCCAGCACGAACAGCATCAGCTTGAAGGGCAGCGACACCAGCACCGGCGACAGCATCATCATCCCCAGGCTCATCAGCACGCTGGAGACGATCATGTCGATCACCAGGAAGGGGATGAAGATCAGGAACGCGATCTGGAACGCCGATTTCAGCTCGCTGGTCACGAAGGCCGGCACCAGCACGCGGAAGGGCACGTTCTCCGGGGCCACGTTGGCCTCCAGTTTGGCCAGCCGCGCGAACAGCGCGACGTCCGACTGCCGCGTCTGCTTCAGCATGAAGGCGCGCATCGGCACCTGGGCCCGGTCCAGCGCCACCTCGAAGCCGATCTGGCCGCTCTGGTAGGGCTGCCAGGCCTCGGCGTAGACGCGGTCCAGCGTCGGGCTCATCACGAAGAAAGTGAGGAACAGCGACAGGCCCACGATCACCTGGTTCGGCGGCGCGGCCTGCGTGCCCAGCGCCTGGCGCAGCAGCGACAGCACGATCACGATCCGGGTGAAGCCGGTCATCATCAGCAGCACCGCCGGCAGGAAGCCCAGCGCGGTGAAGAACAGCAGCGTCTGGATCGGCACCGAGTAGCTGTTGCCGCCCGCGCCCTGGCCGATGACCAGCGGCACGCTCGCCGGCGCGCCGCCCTGCTGGGCCCAGGCCGCGGCGCCGGCCAGACCGCCGAGGGCCAGCACGGCGGCGGCGCTCAGCGCGCGCCATGGCCGGCGGCCCGGACGCGTGGCCGGGGGCGCGGAGCAGGGAAGGGGACTCGAAGCCGTCATGCGCGGATTCCGATCAGGCGGAGGCACCGGGGCCGGGGCCGTCGGCGTGCCTGCCGCCCAGGCTGCGCTTGAGCATCGAGGAGAACGACGGCTGCGCCGCCTGCAGCGCGACGCCGGCATCGGACTGCGGCGGCATCACGTGCAGCGTGCGGATCTGCTGGCCGGTGATGCCCAGCACCAGCCACTGCCGGTCCTCGTCCTGGCCCACCTCGACGATCACGATGCGCTGGCTCGGCGCGATCACCAGCTGCGCGACGGTGCGCAACTGCCCGCCGAGCGCCGCGCCGCCCAGCGGCGTGCGCTTGAGCAGCCACAGCACGACCGGAATCAAGGCCAGGATGGCCAGGAACCAGAGCAGAGGGACAAGGCTGTTGTTCATGGCCGACGACTATAGCTGCCGAAGGGTCTCAGGACGCGAGCAGACGGTGTGCTGGCTAGGCGCGGCGCGCAAGCCGGACTCCTGTCCGGCGAGTGCCGCAACGACGCCAGGGCGCCGTGTGCGAAGTCGGCCTGGGGCCCTTCGGGGTCAGGCCTTGCTTAAACGGCGCATCCGTTCGGAAGGGGTCACGATGTCGGTGAGGCGGATGCCGAACTTGTCGTTCACCACCACCACCTCGCCCTGCGCGATCAGGTAGCCATTGACCAGCACGTCCATCGGCTCGCCGGCCAGCGCGTCGAGCTCGACCACCGAGCCCTGCGCCAGTTGCAGGATGTTCTTGATCGGGATCCGCGTGCGCCCCAGTTCAACGGTGAGCTGGACCGGGATGTCCAGGATCATGTTGATGTCGCTGCCCGGCAGGTTGCCCGGCGTCGGCGCGAAGTTGGTGAAGGCCGCCGGCGCGACCTGCTCGGCCACCGGCTGCACTTCGGCCGCGACCTCGCTGCCGCCACCGCCGCCGGCCTCGGCCAGCGCCGCCGCCCATTCGGCGGCCATTGCGTCCTGTTCGTCCATCGGGGTGTTGTCAGCCATTGCGGGCTCCCAGCCAGCCGGCATCCGGGCCGGTCAGCATCTTTTCAATCTTGATCGAATACTTGCCGTTCGAGGTGCCGTAATGGCAATCGAACACCGGCACGCCGTCCACCTTGGCCTGGATGATCTGCTCCAGGTCCAGCTCGATGAAGTCGCCCGGCTTGAAGGCCAGCAGCTGTTCCACCGTCGCGGGGGCCTTGGCCAGCTCCGCCACCAGCTCGACCTCGGCCGACTGGATCTGGTGCTTGAGCAGGTTGACCCAGCGGCGATCGGGTTCGCTCGAGTCGCCCTGCGTGGTGCTGTACAGCACGTCGCGGATCGGCTCCAGCGTCGAATACGGGATGCAGAAGTACACCGTGCCGCTGGTCTCGCCGATCTCCAGCGTGAACGAGGTCGAGACGATGATCTCGCTGGGCGTGGCGATGTTGGCGAACTGCGGTTGCATCTCCGAGCGCTGGTATTCCAGCTCCAGCGGATAGATGCCCTTCCAGGCCTTGATGTACTCCTGGATGATGACCTCGACCAGGCGCAGGATCACGCGCTGCTCGGTGGCGGAGAAGTCGCGGCCCTCGATGCGGGTGTGGAACTTGCCGATGCCGCCGAACAGCGAGTCGATTACCGCGAACACCAGCGTCGGATCGCACACGATCAGACCGTTGCCGCGCAGCGGCTTGACCGACACGATGTTGAAGTTGGTCGGCACCACGATCTCGCGCAGGAAGGCGCTGTACTTCTGCACCTTGATGCCGCCGATGGCGACTTCCGGGCTCTTGCGGATGAAGTTGAACAGCCCGATGCGGATGTTGCGCGCGAAGCGCTCGTTGATGATCTCCATCGTGGGCATGCGCCCACGGACGATCCGCTCCTGGCTGGCGAGGTTGTACTCGCGGATGCCGCCGGTCTGGACTTCCTCGGCCTCGAGCTTCTGGCTCTCGCCGGTGATGCCCTGGAGCAGCGCATCGACTTCGTCTTGCGACAGGATCTGCTGATTCATGGCGCTATCCTCGCTGGATGCCGGTCACTGCACGATGAAGGTGGAGAAGAGCACCTGCGTCACCGGGCTCTCGACGGCGCGCTTCTTTTTCTTCTTCTTTTTCGGCGCGGCGTCCTCGTCTTCGTCCTCGTCGTCCAGCTCGATGCCCATCGGGCGCACGGCCTCGCGGCGGATCTCGCGGGCGAGCTTCTCCTTGCCCTCGACGGTCAGCAGCTCGGCCGAGGTCTTGTGCGACAGCACCAGCAGCACGTTGTTGCGGATCGCCGGCATGTAGGCCTTGAGCTGGTCGGCGAAATGCGCGTCGGCGACCTCCAGCGTGACGCCGACCTGCGCGAAGCGGTCGACCTCCTTGTCCGCCAGGTTCACCGTGAACGGGTCCAGCGGGACGAAGGTCGGCGGCGTGCCCGGCTTGGCGTGGGCGGCGGCGGCCGGCTTCTCGTCGGCGGCCCCGCCTTCCTCGTCGTCGGCATGGGACTTCTTCTTCATCATCAGCAACGCGCCGACGCCCGCCAGCACCACCACCAGGACGATGGCGATGATGATGATCAGCTTCTTCTTGCCGCCGCCCTTGACGGCGGCGTCGTTGCCTGCGGCGGCTGTGGCCATGGGCGCTCCGGTGATGGATGAGAGGGGTTCGTCGGGGAGCCGGACCTGACGATCCGGCAATGGCTCCCATTGTGAAACGCCGCCCGCGCGCTCAACGCGCGAAAAGGCGGCGGATTCCGGTCAGACTCGGCGACCGTCAGGCGTACAGGTCGACCAGACCGCGCGGCGCGGTGCGGCGCTCGCCCCGGCCGGTGGCGGCGATGGCGCCCTCGTCGTCCGAGCCGCGTCCGCCGCGGCGGCCGCCCTGGGCGGCGCCGTCCGCGGATCCGTCTCCGCGATTCTGTCCACCACTGGACTGCGATTGGGCGAACACCCCGCCGCCGCTCAGGGTCAGGCCCTGGGCCTGCAGCGCCGCCGCCAGGTCCGGCAGGCTGCGTTCCAGGACCTCGCGGGTGGCGGCGTGCTGGGCGTGGAAATTGACCTGCGCCTGCTGACCCTCGAGCTGGATGTTGATCGACACCGGACCCATCTCGGCCGGATTGAGCTGCAGCTGGGCCTCGTGAATGCCGTCCTTGATCAGCAGGCTGACGCTGGCCGAGAGCTCCGGCGCGAAGTCCGGGCTGTTCAGCGGCTGGCTCAGCGGGACGCTGGGCGCCTGGGCCGGCGCGGCGGCGTCGGCGCTGCCGGCGGCCGAGGTGGTGCCGGTCTGCTGCGCGGCGGCGAGCAGGGCCTCGAAGCTGTGCTGCGGCCCCTTGGCGGCCCCGTCGCCCATCGCGATCTCGTGCGCGCCGCCGGAGACGGCCTGCAGCGAGTCCTTCGCGGCGGCCGTGTCGGCCGCTTCGGCGGCGCCGGCCTTGCCGGCGGCGGCCTGGCTCAGCTCGCGCTGGAGTTCCTGGCGCTCGCGCATCGCGTCGCCGGTGGTGGGGTGCTTGCCATGCGCCTGCGCGCCGCCCGGCAGGGCGTCGGTGCCGGCGGCATCGCGATCAGCGGCGCCGGCGCGCGGCTTGGCTTCGGCCGGCGTCTCGCCGCGCAGCATCGCCAGGATCTGCTCGGCGGGCGTCGCGGCGGTGTCCTTGGCGCCCTTGTTGGCGTCCTTGTCCTTGCCTTCGCCGTCCTTGGCGTCGACACGGCTCTCATCCTGCGCGTCGCCGGCGTCGCCCGCGGCGCGGGTGTCCTTGCCGCCGGCGGCGCTCGCGGCATCGGCCTCATCGCGGGCATCCGCCTGCTGGCTGCCGTCCTTCCTGGCCGGTGCCGCGGGCGCCTTCGCGTCCTGCGTCTTGCCCGCGCTCTGACGCGCGGCGGCGTTGCGGGCGGTCAGCCGGTTCTCGTCGTCGGAGGCGCTGTTCTCAGGCGGACGCTCCGGCTTGGGCTGCGGCTGTTGCTGGCGCTGCGCCTGCTGCTGGTTCTGGAGCTGCTGCGCCTGCAACTGTTGAGCCTGCTGCTGCGTCTGCAATTGCTGAGCGCTGAGCTGCTGCGACTGTTGCGCCAGCGAAGCCTGGTTCTGCAGCTGCTGGCTGCTCTGGTTCAGCCAGCGGGCGAAGTCGGGCGAGCCCTCCTTGCGGCCGGCATAGGCGGGATTGTTCGCGCCGAGGCCGCCAAGGGCACCCGGCAGCGCGGTGTTGTTCTGAATCTGCGTCATGGCGAGGAAGGGACCGGGGGCCGGGCCGCGATCAGGCGACCAGCTGGGACATCGGGTTGCCGCCACGGCTGGCGGCGCGGGCGGCCTGCTCGTCGGTGGCGCGCTGTTCCTGGCGCATCTGGGTGCGCAGGGTCTCGGCGCGGCGGCGCTCGATCAGCTTGCGCACCGAGGCCACGCGCAGTTCGCGCTCGCGCAGCACGTCGCGGGCGGCCGTCAGGCGCTGGTCGGCGAAGTCGGCGATGCCGGCCTGCTGGCCGATCGCCTGATCCAGGCGCTGGCCGAAGTTCTGATAACAGCCCAGCAGCTGCACCGTGGTCCGCTGCGAAAACTCGTGCGCCCAGCGGCTCTGGTAGTCCGACCGGTATTGCGAGAGCTGGTCGTGCTGGTTGCGCGCCGAGCTGGCACGCGCCTGCGCTTCCTGCAGATGACGCAACGCTTCATCGCGCTCGGCCTCCGCGCGTTCGAGGAGAACGGTCAGGGCCTGCAGATTGGAACTACTCATGTCGATGACCTCGCTTCACGGATGTCGGCAGCTACTACGCAAGGTTGAGTGTGGCGGTCAACTGGTTGAGGCAATCGTTCAAAGAAGCCGGGGAATGCATGTCTTGTTGGAGCAATCGCTCCATGTCGCCATGCAGACGGACGGCGAGGTCCAACTCCGGGTCATGGCCGGGCTGGTAGGCGCCGAGCTGGATCAGGTCGCGCGCCTTGTTGTACTTGGCGAGCAATTGCCGGAAGCGGCGCGCCAGTTCCACGTGCCGCTTGTCGGCAACGCTCGTCATCACGCGCGAAATGGACCGTTCGACGTCGATCGCCGGATAGTGGCCGCTTTCAGCCAGTTCGCGGCTCAGCACGATGTGGCCGTCCAGGATGCCTCGGGCGGCGTCGGCGATCGGGTCCTGCTGGTCGTCGCCTTCGGACAGCACCGTGTAGAAGGCGGTGATCGAGCCTTCTCCCGCGAGGCCGTTGCCGCTGCGCTCGACGAGCTGCGGCAGCTTCGCGAAGCAGGAAGGCGGATAGCCTTTCGTGGCCGGCGGTTCGCCGATCGCGAGCGCGATTTCCCGCTGCGCCATCGCATAGCGGGTCAGCGAATCCATCAGCAGCAGCACATGCTGGCCGCGGTCGCGGAAGTGCTCGGCGATCGCGGTGGCGTAGGTCGCGCCCTGCATGCGCAGCAGCGGCGGCGCATCGGCCGGCGCGGCGACGACCACGCTGCGGCGCAGGCCTTCCTCGCCGAGGATGTCCTCGATGAACTCCTTCACTTCGCGGCCGCGCTCGCCGATCAGGCCGACGACGATGACGTCCGCCTGCGTGTAGCGGGCCATCATGCCCAGCAGCACCGACTTGCCGACGCCGGTGCCGGCGAACAGGCCCAGCCGCTGCCCGCGGCCGACCGTCAGCAGCGAGTTGATCGCCCGCACGCCGGTGTCCAGCGGGCGGCGCACCGGGTCGCGGTCCATCGCGTTGATCGGGCGGCGGACCATCGGTTCATCGCGGACCTCCTCGAGCGGGCCGGCCCGGTCGATCGGATGGCCCTGCGGATCGACGACGCGGCCCAGCAGGCCGTCGCCCATCGGCAGGTGCAGGCCGCGGTCTTCGTCGCGGCGCCACGGATGGCGCTCCTCGCCGAGCAGCGGTCCATGCGGCGCGGCCGGGCGCGGCAGCACCATCGCGCCGCTGGCCAGGCCCTGGATCTCGTCGGTCGGCATCAGGTAGGCGCGATCGCCGGAGAAACCGACCACCTCCGCCGTCACCGGCCGCTGGCCGCGGCGCGGCGAACTGGCGGAAGAGGGCATGTGGATCTCGCACACCGAGCCCACCGGCACCTTCACGCCGGTGGCCTCCAGCACCAGGCCGGCCACACGCACCAGCTTGCCCTGCGGCTCCAGCGCCGGCGCGTTGCCGGCGAAGGCCTGCAGGTCCTCGAAGTACTGCTGCCAGCGGTCGGTGCGCGCGCTCATCGCTGGTCCTCGGGCAGGCCGTGCGGCAGGCCGCCGTACTGGCTGGGCGTCGGGTCGGTGCGGAAATCGAGGCGCGATTCGCGCTGCTCGTCGGCGGCGGAGCGGCGGTCCTCCCAGACGGAGGTCTGACCCAGCGCGCCGACGGCCGACTGCCAGCGCGCCGGCAGCGAGGCGTCGACGCTGCAGATGTCGGCGTCCACCTTGACGCCGCCGCGGGCGATCGAGGGATCGGGGATGACCTGCGCCTCGCGGGCGCGCAGTTCCTGGCCGGCGCCGTCGAGCACCAGCGGCAGGTCGTCGGGGTGGACGCGCACGCGCACGTGGCGGGCGTTGATCAGCAGCGCCTCGACGGCGTCGTGGGCGACCCGGGACACCAGCTCCGGCGCCGTCGTCAATTCATTGCGCACGACCTGGCGAGCCAGCTCGACGGCGGTGCGCGCGAGCGCCTCCGCCATGCCTTGCTCGATGGCCGACAGGTCCTGGTCGAAACTGGCGACCAGTTGGCCGACTTGCGCGGTGATCTGCTTGGCGAAGCTCTGCTTGAACGCGTCCAGCGCGGCCATGCCGTCGCGGTAGCCGTCCTGGTAGCCGGCCTGGCGGGCCTGCTGCATCAGCTCCTCGACGCTGGGGCCGGGTGGCGGGGGCGGGGGAGGCGGCTCGACCGGCGCGGGCGCGGTGACCGGGGGCTTGCGCGGCGTGGCGCCGCCTTCCAGCGCGCCGGGATTCCAGGCGGCGAAGCCGGACAGCTCCTCGCGCGGAATGATGCGGCTGTAGGTGTTGCCGCGCTGCGCTTCGCCTTCGGGGCGGAGCGGCGGCGGGACCTGGCGGGGCGGACGGGTGACCATCGATGGGCGGGTTTACAGGAACTGGTCGTCGCCGCCGCCGGCCAGCACGATCTGGCCCTCGTCGACGAGGCGGCGCACCACCTTGAGGATTTCCTTCTGCTCGGCCTCGACCTCGGACAGGCGCACCGGGCCGCGCGATTCCAGGTCCTCGCGCAGCGTCTCGGCGGCGCGGCTGGACATGTTGCGGAAGATCTTCTCGCGCAGCTCGGGGCCGGCGCCCTTGAGCGCGACGATGAGCGATTCGGACTGCACTTCCTTGAGCACCGCCTGGATGCCGCGGTCGTCGATCTTCTCCACGTCGTCGAACGTGAACATGTTGTCCATGATCTTCTGCGCCAGGTCGGAGTCGGCCTCGCGGATGTAGTCCAGCACCGACGCCTCGACGCTGGTGCCCATCATGTTGATGATCTCGGCCGCGGTCTTGACGCCGCCCAGGTTGGACTTCTTCATGCGCTCGCCGCCGGCCAGGATCTGGCCCATGACCTCGTTGAGGTCCTTCAGCGCCATCGGCTGGATGCCGTCCAGCGTGGCGATGCGGATCAGCACCTCGTTGCGCTGGCGCTCGGTGAAGACGCGCAGCACCGAGCTGCTCTGGTCGAAGTCCAGGTGCGACAGGATGGCGGCGACGATCTGCGGGTGTTCATTGCGCAGCAGCTCGGCGACGGAGCCCGGGTCCATCCACTTCAGCGATTCGATCGAGGACACGTCCGAGCCCTGCAGGATGCGGTCCAGCAGCAGGTTGGCCTTGTCCTCGCCCAGCGCCTTGCGCAGCACCGAGCGGACGTACTCGTCGGTGTCGCTGACCAGGGTGCTCTGGGTCTCGGCGACCAGGTCGAACTTGTCCAGCACCTTCTCGACGCGTTCGCGCGGCACGACCTTCATCTTGGCGATGGTCTCGCCCAGCTTCTGCACTTCCTTCGGCGAGAGGTGCTTGAAGACCTCCGAGGCCTCCTCCTCGCCGAGGGACATGAGCAGGATGGCCGCGTCTTCGACGCCTTTGTCGTCCATGGTGATGTCTCGCTGTCGATCCTGATGGGCGGGCCGCGGTCGGCGGCCTCAGCGGCGGGCGCCCGCCGGGGCCGCCGTGTCCAGTTCCTCGCCGTTGACCCAGGCGCGCATGATGTTGGCCACCGCGACGGGGTTCTCCTTGGCCAGTTGGCGGGCGCGCACCAGCTTGTCGTTGGAGATCGGCGCCTCCAGGGCCGGCAGGCCACCCGGGCCGCCCAGGGCCAGTTGCTCGTCCTCCACGACGCTGAGCTGATTCGTGGCAGTGTCGTCCTTCTGTTCGGCCGGCGGCGGGAAAGCCGCCTTGAGAGCAGGGCGAACCAGCCCGAACACGGCGATCAGCGCGACCAGCACCAGGGCGGCGGGCACGGCCAGGTCGCGGGCCACGTCGCGCAGCCAGGGCTGCTGCCACAGCGGCACGTCGGCGCCATCGACCTTGTCCGACACGAACGGGGCGCTCAGCACCTTGACCGAGTCGCCGCGCTCCTGCGAGAAGCCCAGCGCCTCCTTGACCAGCGAATCCAGCTTCTGGATCTCGGTCTCGGACAGCGGCTGGCTGGAGGTCTTGCCGTTCTTGTCGGTGACGGTCTTCTGGTTGACGACGACCGCGGCGTTCAGGCGGCGGATCTGGCCGATGGCGTTGCGCGTGACGCGCACGGTGCGGTCCAGTTCGTACTGTGTATCGGCGTTGCGGCGCTGGTTCTGCGTGCCGCCGGACTGGCCGGCCGGCTGCATCTGCTGGGCCTGGCCGTTGATCGGCGCGGCGGCCTGGGGCGGGACCTGGTTGGAGGTCGCGCCGGGCACGCCGGTGGGCACGGCGGCGCTGCCGCCGGATTGCTCCTCGGAGGTCAGGCGGCGCACCGCGCTCTGGGTGTTGGGCCCCTGGTTGGGCTTGTATTCCTCGGCGGTGGATTCGACCTGGTTGAAGTCGACGTCGGCGGTGACCGTCGAGCGCAGGTTGTCGCGGCCGACCACCGGCTCGAGCAGCTCGGCGATGCGCTTGTTCAGGTTGGCTTCGACCTGCTGCTTGTACTGCAGCTGCTGGCTGTCCAGGCCGGAGCCGTTGCCGTCCGGGTTCTGGGAGAGCAGGGCGCCGGTGCTGTCCAGCACGCTGACGGCCTTGGGATTGAGTTCGGGCACCGACGAGGACACCAGGTGGACGATGCCGGCGATCTGGGCGCGGTCCAGGGTGCGGCCGCCGCGCAGGGTCAGCATGACGGAGGCGCTGGGCTTCTGCTGTTCGCGGAAGAAGCCGTTCTGCTGCGGCATGGCCAGGTGCACGCGCGCGTCGGCGACGTCGGCCATCGCGGTGATGGTGCGGGTGAGTTCGCCTTCGAGCGCGCGCTGGAAGTTCAGGCGCTCGTTGAAGGCGGTCTGGCCGATGGACTGCTTGTCCATCAGCTCGAAGCCGACCACGCCGCCCTTGGGCAGGCCGGCGGAGGCCAGCTTCATGCGCAGGTCGTAGACCTGGTTGGCCGGGACCATGATCACGCCGCCCGGGTCGTTGCGGTAGGGCACGTTCATCTGCGCGAGCTGCGCGATGACGGCGCCGCCGTCCTTGTCGGACAGGCCGGAGAACAGCGGGCGGTAGTCCGGCCGGGCGGTCATCATCGACATCGCCACGATCACCGCGAGCAGCGCGGCGACGCCGCCGCCCAGCATCAGCTTGCTCTTGGTGGGCATCGCGGCCAGACGGGCGGGCAGGCTCGTGGCGGCGGTCTGCTTCACCTCGGGGAGTCCGGCGGCGGGGCTGCTCAGGGCGTTGTCCATGGGGTGGGTGGCGGTTACGGCGGGTCGATCGGGCGGCGAGGGCCGGGCGGACGCCTCGGCACAGGTCGGAATTATTTCGATCGGGGGCCTCAAGAATGGGGGGAACAGGCCGAAGAAGGCCCCCCTGTTCCGAGCTATGGGAGGACGGTTGCATCCCTACGATGCGTGCCGTGGACCTCAAACTCAAACCCTTCGACTTCGCCAGCGCGGTGGCCCGTGCCGGACTGACCCCCCAGGGTCAGCCGGTGGCCAAGGCCGCCCCAGGCGGCACGAGCTTCGCGGAGGCGATGAGCTCGGCGTTGAAGTCCGTCAGCACGCAGCAGAACGAGGCATCGCGGCTGCAGCGCGAAGTTCAACTGGACAACCCGACGGTCAGCCTGGAAGAAACCATGGTCGCCATGCAGAAGGCGCAGATCGGTTTCCAGGCCACGCTGCAGGTCCGCAACCGGCTGGTCTCCGCCTATTCGGAAATCATGAACATGCAGGTGTGAGCCCGCGTCCCGCGAGCTCCGCGTTCAGCTGCCGCGGCGCATCAGCCGCTCGCGCTTTTGCGCCTGGTCGATGAAGACCTGCAGCGCACGCGCCGCCGAAGGCGGCAGCGACACGAAGGCGCAGCCCGCCTGGTGCGGCGCGCCCGCTTCCCCGTCCGTCATGTGCTGCACGCGCAGCAGCGCGGTGAAGCTGACCTCGCGCTCGAGCTCGAGCGTGGCGCTGATCTCCTCCCCGACCCGGGGCACCGGCACCACGTTCGCGGGCCATTGCAGCGCAACGCCGCCAGCGCTCACGTTGATCACCCGGATGCGCGGCAGGTCCGCCTGCGCCAGCTTGAGCGCCGGATACAACTGCCCCGCCGAGGCCACCCGGTAGGCCTGGCGCCGCTGGAAGCGGTACAGCCGCAGCGGCGTGGGCGCGCGCAGCACCTCGGCGCCGTCGCCGCGGATCGCCACCAGCCCCGAAACGTCGAACTGCAGCTTGATCCGGTCCAGGTAGGCCGTCGCCACCAGCTCGTCGCTGGCCAGCACCGGCGCCAGCGTGCCGCCCGCCACGGGCGATTCCATCGTCAGCATCCCCTGCGGCGTGTCCAGCGAACGCAGCACCGTGTGGATCGCCTCGCCCTCGGGCGTCGACAGCTGGATGCGCGCCTGCGACTGCAGCAGCTCGCGCAACCAGTTCATGATTTCCCCCGGCGCGTCCAGCCGGAAATCGGCATCCGCGGGATCGGAGGTGAGGACAGGCATCTTCAGGTCGGTCAAGGCCAGCTTCCGGCAGGGAATCGTTCGGAAAATCTACTCGCAACCCCAAGGCAAACGCCGCGCCAACCCCATCCGTTCGAGGGGCCGGTCGCGGCGTCGTCGCGAGCGGCAGGCCCGGAGCGTGACCGATGTCTCGGATCGTGTCCGAGGGCGCCAGGCCGTCCGGGCGTCCAGGGCGGGCTCAATGCACCGTCTTGGCCTTGCCCTTCATCAGCTGGTCCAGGTCCTCGAGCCAGGGCTCGGCCAGGTGGCGGATCTCGGCGTCGTTGAGCAGGATGCGCTGCATGATGCGCGTCTTGAGCTGCGATTCGTCCGGGCCCAGCTGCTGGCTGGACGCCGCGTGCTTGAGCTGCGAGATCAGCAGGACGCAGGCGCCCTCGAGTTTCACGACCTCGTCCCAATTGCCGGAGCGGGCGGCGCTCAGCATGTCGGCGCTGGCCTGTTCGATGGCTTCGTAGTAGCTCAACAGTTGGGTGCTCATGATGCGGTCCGGGGTCGGGGCGTGGGCGGTCTGGGGCTTGGCGGTGTACTTGGACATGGAACTTCTCAAGTCGTCAGGCGTTCGGCGTCGATCCGGATCGGATCAGGCCGCGGCACGTTGTTCGGCGGCAGCCGGGGCGATGCCCGCCCAGGCTTCACGGATGGGCTGCAGCAGCGTCACGCATTCCTCGATCGCGACGTCGTCGCTGTTCAGGTTGGCGCGGGTCAGCCGCATGCAGATGTAGGCGTACAGGTCCCGCAGGTCCAGGGCGAGCTCGCCGGACTCCAGGTCCAGGGCCGCCTTCAGGCCCTCGTCCAGGATCCGGACCGCGCGCGACAGGCTGCGGTTCTTCAGTTCGACGTTGCCGGTGCGGATCGCGCCGATGGCTTGCGTCATCGAATCGAACGCGCCATCCAGCAGCAGCGTCACCAGGCGGTGCGGCGAGGCCGTCATCACGTCGGTCTCCACGCCGACGCGGTTGTACATGTTGCTGGCGCGCTGAGCGTGGGAAGCGAAGGGGGAGGAGTTGCCGTACATGATGTGCTGCTGCGGGAGTGCTGAAGTGCTTGATTCAGTTTTCGGCCCCCGCCGACCCGACTTGAGCCTCTCCCGTGCCGAATTTGTCTCGAAATTCTGCCCGCGTGCAGAAAAGAGAAAGCCTCCGTGAGGAGGCTTGTCGGCGGGCTTTTCGAAGCGCCGGAGAAGGGCGGTCCCGGTGGTCCAGTTCGGCGTGCCCGGGCGTCAGCTGCTGCTGAGCATGCTGGTGATCTTGTTGACGTAGCTCTGCATGTCGTTGAGCTTGGCCATCTGCGTGTCCAGCGCGGTGTACTGGGCGCGCACGCGCTTCTCGTAGGAGTCGGCGCGGTCGTTGAGCTCGTCGATGCGCTTGTTGTTGGCCGTCACGCGCGACTGCAGCCCGGTGGTGCGCGTCGTGATCGAGCCGTCGAAGCCCGTCACCTGGTCGGCGAAGGCGCGCCAGCGCGAGGCCAGGCCGTTGTTGTTCGGGTCGCTCGTGTCCACGCCCATGAAGAGGTTCTTCAGGTCGCTCATGCTGCCCAGCGCGCTGGTGAGCTTGCTGTCGTCGACGGTGATGGTGCCGGCGGTGCCGATGCTCAGCCCCAGGTCCGACAGCCGCTGGAAGGCGCCGCCCAGCGTGCTGCCCGAGGCGGTGATGTTGCGCAGCTGGCTCTGCAGCCCGACCGCCGTGCTGTCGCCCTGCAGCGCGCCGGCGGTCTTGTTGGCGTCGTCGTACTTGGTGTCGTTCCTCATGAGGTTCATGAGGCTGTTGTACGAGGTGACGAAGTCGTTGATCGCCTTCTTGACGCTGTCCTTGTCCTGGCCGACCGAAACGGTCGACTGGCCGGTCTTGAGCAGGTTGACGGTCAGGCCGTCGACCGCGCCCTCGATGTTGTTGCTGGCCGAGCTGATGTCCAGCCCGTTGATCTGCAGCTTGGCGTTGGCCGCGGCGGCGTTGCGCGTCATCGACTTGATCGACGCGGTCGGGTCGTAGGCCAGGGCCGACAGGCCGCTGGCGTCCGCGCCGTTGCCGTCGTCGTCCGCGGTGGTGATGCGGAAACCGTTGGCCTCGCCGGTGTCGCGCGAGCGGATCACCAGGCGCGAGCCGCTGGCGTCGGTCACGATCGAGGCCAGCACGCCGGCGCCCGAGCCGTTGATCTTGTCGCGGATGCTGCTCAGCGTGTCGGTCGAGGAGATGGAGATGCTGACCGGGCTGGCGCCGCTCTTGCTCGTGAAGGTCGGGCTGGCGTCGGTGCCGCCCCATTGGCCCAGCTCGATGGTCATGGACCCGGAGCCGACGGTCGCGTTGTTCGTGAAGGCCTGGCTGGAGACGCTCTGGGCCGCGGCCAGCTGCGTCACGTTGAGCGAGTAGCTGCCCGCACCCGAGCCCGCGCCGGCCACCACGGTGGCCATGGACGTGTCGGAGGAGGTGGCGGTCAGCGCGGCCCAGGTGGTGGGATTGCTCAGCTTGGCGGCCGCGTCGCGCATCGCGCTGAAGGCGCTCTGGATCTTGCCGTACTCGGAGATCTGCGTCTTGATCGTGTCGGTGCGGGATTGCAGGTCGCTGATCGGCTGCTTTTCCAGCGCGACCAGCTTCGTGACGATGCTCTCGACGTCCAGGCCGCTGCCCAGACCGGTGGAGGTGATGGTGGCCATTCTGCGAACTCCCAGTGACCCTAGACGCCGTCGGCGGGATGCCCTGCCGCAGGCCCCATGCGCAACAGGGCCCCGCGAGAGGCCCTGTCCTGCATATCGGCGCCGGTCGGCCCGACTTTAGGACGGCGACCCGGCGGCTTGATTGCGATTTCCTATCAGCCCTTGAGCAGCGACAGCACCTGCTGCGGCAGCTGGTTGGCCTGGGCCACCATCGCGTTGCCGGCCTGCTGCAGGATCTGCGCGCGGCTCAGGTTGGAGGTTTCCACCGCGAAGTCCGCATCCATGATCCGGCTGCGGGCGGCGGTCTGGTTCTCGTAGGCCACCTGCAGGTTGGAGATCACGGCGTCGAAGCGGTTCTGCGTCGCGCCCAGCGTCGCGCGCTGGCTGTTGACCTGGTCCAGCGCCGCGTCGATGTTGGCCACCACCGTGGCGATCGCGCCGGCGTCGGCGGTGTGGTCGATCACCGAGCGGCCGGTGCCGCCGGTGTCGGAACCCGACACCTTGGTGATCGCGTCGTCGGACGACATGTTGGGCGTCGTGACGGTGATCTCGTCATTGGACGTGGTGTTCGGCCCGACCTGGAAGGTCTGCGGCGTGCCCGCGTCCTGGCCCAGGATGTACTTGCCGTTGAAGGTCGTGCCGCCGGTGACGCGCTGGATTTCCTTGGCCAGCTCGCCGAATTCCTTGTCCAGCGAATCCTTGTCGCTGTCCGCGTTGGTGGCGTTGCGGGCCTGGATGGCCAGCTCGCGCATCCGCTGCAGCGAGTCGGCGACCTTGCCCAGCGCGCCTTCCGCGGTCTGCGCCAGCGAGATGCCGTCGTTGGCGTTGCGCATCGCCACCGACATGCCACGCGCCTGGGCGTTCATGCGTTCGGCGATGGCCAGACCCGCGGCGTCGTCCTTGGCGGAGTTCACCCGCAGGCCCGAGGACAGGCGCTGCATCGAGGTGGCCAGCGACGACTGCGACGAATTCAGATTGCGTTGCGCGTTGAGCGAGGCAATGTTGGTGTTGATGGTCTGTGGCATTGATGCACTCCTGCGGAGATCCTGTCCTGGCTGCGATCCCGGTTGGGTTGGTCGTTCCCGACCTCGCCTGCCGATCCTCGCTGCGCCATCGCAGTCATTGTTCGGATCTGCCGGTTGGACCGGTGGTCGAGCGGGATTTCAAGCTCGATGGTTGCCATTGTGCGAAACGAGTGCCAACGCCGAAGGGCCGATTAAGGGGCGGAAAACCGGCCAATCCCGAACCAGAAAAAAAGGCCCCGCATCGAACCCGGAGGTCGATGCGGAGCCTTTGGAGGCCGGCCGCGAGGGCCGTGCTTGAGGAGTCAACCGAAGGGCGCGTCCTCTGGAAGGAGGGCGGCGCCGGAGCGATCTGCTGGCTGCTCAGCTGCGCAGCAGCGACAGGACCTGCTGCGGCAGCTGGTTGGCCTGGGCCACCATCGTGTTGCCGGCCTGCTGCAGGATCTGCGAGCGGCTCAGGTTGGCGGTTTCCGCGGCGAAGTCGGCATCCATGATGCGGCTGCGGGCGGCGGTCTGGTTCTCCACCGAGACCTGCAGGTTGGAGATGATCGCGTCGAAGCGGTTCTGCGAGGCGCCCAGGATCGCGCGCTGGCCGGAGACCGTCGTGATGGCGGCATCGATGTTGTCGATGACCGTCTTGAGCGTGTCGGGCGTCGACGAGTTGTCGATCACGCCGCTGGTGACGGCGGTGATCGTGGCGTCGTTGGTCATGTTGTTGGTGACCACGTCCACCGAGTCGTTGGCCGTCGTGTTGGCGCCGATCTGGAAGGTCTGCGTGCCGGCGTCGTTGCCCAGGATGGCCTTGCCGTTGAAGGTCGTGCCGCCGATCACCCGGCCGATTTCCTGGCCCAGCTGGGCGTATTCCTTGCCGATCGAATCCAGGTCGGAGGTGGTGTTGGTTGCGTTGCGGGCCTGCACCGCCAGTTCACGCATGCGCTGCAGCGAGTCGCCCACCTTGGACAGCGCGCCTTCCGCGGTCTGCGCCAGCGAGATGCCGTCGTTGGCGTTGCGCACCGCGACGTTCATGCCGCGGACCTGCGCGTTCATGCGGTCGGCGATGGCCAGGCCGGCGGCGTCATCCTTGGCGGAGTTCACGCGCAGGCCCGAGGACAGGCGCTGCATCGAGACCGACAGCGAGGACTGCGAGGACGACAGGTTGCGCTGAGCGTTGAGCGATTGCAGGTTGGTGTTGATGATCTGAGCCATGATCCATTCCTTTAGAGATTCAAAGACCTTGTCGGTCTAGCCGGACGGTTGATTGACGTCCGACTGAGCCGGACCACGTGGCCCTTGCGTTGAATTGCGGACCCGTTGATGCAGTTATCGGGCCGCCAGGAATGGACTTGAGGCCTTCTTCGAAAGAAAGCCTGTAACGGGCCTTGCCGGCCGTGAACTCTTTCCTCGCCATCCCCCGGCGAAGCGGGAGGTGGCGAGGAAAGAGAAGGGGGCCGAGGCCCCCTTCTCTGCGGGTGCTGCTCTTGTGATCAGCGCAGCAGGGCCAGCACTTGCTGCGGCTGCTGGTTGGCCTGCGCGATCATCGCGTTGCCGGCCTGCTGCAGGATCTGCGCGCGGCTCAGGTTGGCGGTTTCCGAGGCGAAGTCCGCGTCCATGATCCGGCTGCGAGCGGCGGTCTGGTTCTCCACCGAGATCTGCAGGTTCGACACGATCGCGTCGAAGCGGTTCTGCGAGGCGCCCAGCTTCGAACGCTCACCCGACACCGTCTTGATCGCCGCGTCGATGTTGTCGATCACGGTGGCCAGGTCGGTGGTCGTCGACGCGTTGGTGATCGCGCCGCCCGTCACGCCGGTGATCGTGCTGTCCGTGGTCATGTTGGTGGTGACCACGTCGACCGAGTCGTTGCTCGTCGTGTTGGCGCCGATCTGGAAGGTCTGCGTGCCCGAGTCGCCGGCCAGGATGGCGCGGCCGTTGAAGGTCGTGCCGCCCAGCACGCGCTGGATTTCAGAGCCCAGCTGGCTGTATTCCTGGCCGATCGAGTCCAGGTCGGAGGTCGTGTTGGTGGCGTTGCGGGCCTGGACCGCCAGTTCACGCATGCGCTGCAGCGAGTCGCCCACCTTGGACAGCGCGCCTTCAGCGGTCTGCGCCAGCGAGATGCCGTCGTTGGCGTTGCGCTGGGCGACGTTCATGCCGCGCACTTGAGCGTTCATGCGGTCGGCGATCGCCAGGCCGGCGGCGTCGTCCTTGGCGGAGTTGACACGCAGGCCCGAGGACAGGCGCTGCATCGAGATGGCCAGCGACGACTGGCTGGTGGAGGTGTTGCGCTGGGCGTTGAGCGACAGCAGGTTGGTGTTGATGACTTGGGCCATGATTTGCTCCTAACAGCTAGACGTAAATACCGGCAAAAGCGCCGAACCACACATGAGCGCCTGAGTCCTCCGATCCTCCGACGCGCCGTGAGGCGAACCGGCCGAGGATCTCGGATGCTCCTGCTGGACCTGCCGGGCCATTTCCCGGATCGGTCCCAGTCCGACGCTAGTCAACCGTTGCTCTCACCCTCTTGTTCAGAGCAAGACCGCCTGGCCTTCTAACCGGACCACGTGCCACTGCTGCGTCGACGGCCGCTTGGACTGCCTGTCCTTGCTGGTCTGTCGCTGCGTTCAGCAGCCCCGTTGAGTTGGTTGTCGGCACGCGTTCCATAGAACTTGAGGGCAATTTGTCAAGACAAGTGATCCGAAGATAAGCAGGTCCTGCAACGCGTTGTTTGTCGTTTGACGTCCGCCCGGTTTGTGGCCGGGTGTCGGTCTGGCGACGGACATGAGAGTGATAACGGCGTGCAGGCGCCGGGATTGAGGGGGAAAGCGGGCGCTTTTCGTGCGCTCGATCACGGGGGTGCCCCCCTAAAGTGCCTCTCGGCGCGGCCGACAAGGTGCGGCCGACGCCACCGCCACCCCCAACGGGTGCCGGCGCCGATGTGGCGCCGGACTCGATCAACGACCATGGAGAGGTCTATGCCACTGCAAACGCAAACCGAGGCACGGTCCGCCGTGTCGATGATCGATGCCTCGATCGAGCAACAAGTTCACGCCGGCCGCGTCCGCCCCGGCTCGAGCGAGGCCCGGCTGCTGCTGGCGCAGGCCCGCAATGTGGCCTACGCGCAGGCCTCGCAGGGCCGCATCGGCGACGGCGTGGCGCTGCTGTGCAATGCGCTGGAGATGGCGCCGATGAGCGTGGATCTGCTGTCCGACGTCGGCGCGCTGCTGCTGGCCTCGGGCCAGCTGGGCGAGGCCGCGCTGTACGCGCACCGCGCCGTCGAGCTGTCGCCGCAGCATGCGCCGTCGCTGTACACGCTGGGCTTCGCGCTGTCGGGCCTGGGCGAGATCAAGGCCGCCATCGAGGTGCTCACCATCCTCGGCGAGGGCGAGGCCCTGGAGATGCTGCGCCGCGATTCGCCGGAACTGCTGCCGATCGTCGACACGGAATTGCTACGCCTGCGCGCCGCCTGAGCGCGCGGCATCGCGCCCTCCGCGAGACGGCCTGACAGGCTGTCTCCCTGAAAAACCGCCGCCGAGCCCGGTACTTCCGGGCCTCGCGCGGCGGTTTCGCTTTGGAGGCCTGTCAGCGTGTAGGAATCCGTCCGACAAGGCCGTCGTCCCGCTCCCTAGCCTGTATCTGGCAGCAACCTGATGTCGCGGAAATGGGTGTTTCTTCAGAATTCATTCCATCGCAGCAACGCAACCGCCCAGGAGCCCAGAGATGAACAGCGACCAGATCCTTGCCGAGATCCGTGAAGCCAACCTGTCGTACCTGATGCTGGCGCAGAGCCTGATCCGCGCCGACCGCGAACAGGCGCTGTATCGCCTGGGCATCTCGGAAGAGACCGCGACGCTGCTCAACACGCTGAGCCCGGCGCAGATGATGAAGATGGCCTCGGGCAACACGCTGCTGTGCCGCTTCCGCATGGACGACGACCTGGTGTGGGGCCTGCTGACCTCGCACGGCAAGCCGGCCGCCAACGACAGCGTGTC
>Ga0099823_1000164_pt1 | contig 35666 bp, 34 predicted proteins | sample CowpearedBW_FD_76831 | JGI IMG/M metagenome (GOLD analysis project Ga0099823, IMG submission 76831) | Root nodule microbial communities of legume samples collected from California, USA - Cow pea red BW | ecosystem: Host-associated > Plants > Roots > Nodule | place: USA: California | collected...
CGGCCTGTTCCACCGCAACATCAGCCAGCTCATCCGCAACGTCGTGACGCTGGATCCGGTGAGTGCGCTGGTGCCGGTGCCGCGCTACGTGATCCGTCCGACCAACTTCTCCAGCGCCACCACCAGTGGCATCGAGCTGGAGCTCAAGGGTCGCGCGGGGGAGCTGTTCCCGTCGCTGTTCGACGCCAAGACGCCGCTGAACCTGCGCAGCTCGTTCAGCGTCTACCGCTCGCGGGTCAAGGCCGTGTCCGGACCGGACAACCGCCTGGACCAGCAGCAACCGTGGACCGCCAACCTGGGCTTCGACTACCGCTTCAGCAGCGTGCCGGTCACCACGGGTGCCAACCTGAACTACACGCCGGTCTACACCGTGCGCCAGACCGACCGGCAGAGCGTCGAGTACTCGCGCAACCGCGGGCTGGACGTCTTCGCGCAGTGGGTAGTGAGCCCCAGGACCTCGGTCCGCTTCTCGGCCAATAATCTGTTCCCGCTCGACGCGCGGGCCGAGACCACGCTGGCCAATGGCGATTTCTACGCCACCGGGCGCAGCCTCAAACCCTGGTTCCAGCTGAACCTGGAGATGAAGCTCTGAGCCTGAACGCCAGGTGAGGAGCGGCCGGCCGCGCCGCAGGCCTTTTCCCTCATGAAAGGATGACCCGCCCGATGCAGGCCTTGCAGATCCTCGCCGGACCCCGCGCGCGCCAGCGGCTGCGCGACCACGGCCTGCGCGCCGCCGACGTGCGCGCCGTGCCCGGCGCCGCCGGCGGCCCGAAAGGGCTGATCCTCAGCGCGCTCGACGCCCACCTGTTCGGGGAGTTCCTCCCCTCCGGCGGTCAGGAGGTGCATCTGCTCGGCGCCTCGATCGGCGCCTGGCGCATGGCCACCGCCTGCCTGACCCGCGACGCCGCGCAGGCGCGCGCGGAGTTCGAGCGCCTCGCCCACGACTACGCCCACCAGGACTACCAGTCCGAGCCCGGCAAGCGCCCCACCGCGGCGACGGTCTCGCGTGCGTTCTCCGGCAAGCTCGCCGAGATCTTCGGCGGCCGCGAGGCGGAGGTGCTGTCGCATCCGCAGTTCCGGCTGCATGTGTTCACCTCGCGCGGCAAGCATGTGCTGCGCAGGGAAGGGCGGCTGCGCACGCCGCTGGGCTATCTCGGCGCCTTCGCCGCCAATGCGATGTCGCGCCGCGCCATGGGCGCGTGGCTCGAACGGGTGGTGTTCTCCGACCGGCGCTCGCCGCTGCCGATGCCGCTGGCCGACTATCGCAGCCATCAAGTCGCGCTGGACGCGGGCAACCTCAAACCCAGCCTGCTGGCGAGCTGTTCCATCCCGTTCTGGCTCCAGGCCGTGCACGACATCGAAGGCGCGCCCGCCGGCGCCTACTGGGATGGCGGCATCACCGACTACCACCTGCATCTGAACTACGCGGCAATGGTCGGCGATGGCATCGCGCTGTATCCGCATTTCCAGTCGAGCGTGATTCCCGGATGGCTGGACAAGGCGCTCAAGCACCGGCACCGCACCAGCGCCTTCCTCGACAACGTCGTGCTGCTGACGCCGAACCCCGCGTGGGTGAAGACGCTGCCGGGTGGCAAGCTGCCGGACCGCAACGACTTCCAGCGCTACCTGAACGACGTGCCCGGCCGCGCCCGCGACTGGCTGCGCGCCGTGCGCGAGGGCGAGCGGCTGCGCGACGAATTCCAGGAGGCCTGCGCGCGGCCCTCGCTCGACATCCAGGCGCTCTGAGCTACACTGAGCGCTTCATTTTCTTTTTCCAACAAGGACCGGGAAAGGCGAATTGGTTATGACACCGCGGACTACCACCTCCTCTGCGAAGGTTTGAGCGGCCGCGGCTCGTCACGTCTTTTCATCAGCTGTCCGGAAAAAGTCAGCACCCCAGAAGAAGCGCGGCAAGTGGCCGCGCTTTTTTGTTTCTGGAGCACACGAACATGTCGAACATTTCCATCCAATTGCCCGACGGCTCGAAGCGCGAGTTCCCGCAGCCGGTGACGGTGGCCGAGGTCGCCGCCTCGATCGGCACGGGCCTGGCCAAGGCCGCGCTGGCCGGCCGCGTCGGCGCGGGCGAGAACGCCAGGCTCGTCGACACGAGCTTCCTCATCGACCAGGATACGCAGCTGGCCATCGTCACGGACAAGGATCCGGACGGCCTGGAGGTGATCCGCCACTCGACGGCCCACCTGCTGGCCTACGCGGTCAAGGAGCTGTTCCCCGAGGCCCAGGTCACGATCGGTCCGGTCATCGAGCACGGCTTCTATTACGACTTCTCCTACAAGCGTCCCTTCACGCCCGAGGACCTCGCGGCGATCGAGGCCAAGATGGCCGAGCTCGCGAAGAAGGACGAGAAGGTGGTGCGCTCGGTGCTGCCGCGCGACGAGGCAGTGCAGTATTTCAAGGGCATCGGCGAGGCCTACAAGGCCGAGATCATCGAGAGCATCCCGGCCGACCAGGACGTGTCGCTCTACGCCGAGGGCGGCTTCACCGACCTGTGCCGCGGCCCGCACGTGCCCTCCACGGGCAAGCTCAAGTTCTTCAAGCTGATGAAGGTGGCGGGCGCCTACTGGCGCGGCGACCACCGCAATGAACAGCTGCAGCGCATCTACGGCACGGCCTGGGCGACGAAGGACGACCTGGCCAATTACCTGCGCATGCTCGAGGAAGCCGAGAAGCGCGACCATCGCAAGCTCGGCAAGGACCTGGAGCTGTTCCACATCGACGAGCACGCGCCGGGCGTGGTCTTCTGGCATCCCAAGGGCTGGACGGTGTGGCAGGAAGTCGAGCAGTACATGCGCCGCGTGTACCGCGACAACGGCTATCAGGAAGTCAAGGGCCCGCAGTTGCTGGACAAGACGCTGTGGGAGGCCACGGGCCACTGGGACAAGTACCGCGACAACATGTTCACGACGGAATCGGAAAAGCGCGATTACGCGCTCAAGCCGATGAACTGTCCCGGCCACATCCTGATCTTCAAGCACGGCATCAAGAGCTACCGCGACCTGCCGCTGCGCTTCGGCGAGTTCGGCCAGTGCCACCGCAACGAGCCCACGGGCGGGCTGCACGGGATCATGCGTGTGCGCGGCTTCACGCAGGACGACGGCCACATCTTCTGCACGGAAGACCAGATCCTGGCCGAGTGCGTGGCGTACACGGCCCTGCTGCAGAAGGTCTACAAGGACTTCGGCTTCGAGAACATCATCTACAAGGTCGCGACGCGCCCCGATGCGCGCATCGGCTCCGATGAAGTCTGGGACAAGGCCGAGTTCGCGCTGATGGAGTCGCTGCGGGCCTCCGGCGTGGAATTCATCATCGCCCCGGGCGATGGCGCCTTCTACGGTCCGAAGATCGAATACACCCTCAAGGACGCGATCGGCCGCCAATGGCAGTGCGGCACGATGCAGGTCGACTTCTCGATGCCGGGACGCCTGGGCGCCGAGTACGTCGGCGAGGACGGCGAGCGCAGGACGCCCGTGATGCTGCATCGCGCGATCGTCGGCAGCCTGGAGCGTTTCATCGGCATCCTGATCGAGCAACACGCTGGCGCGCTGCCCGTTTGGCTGGCGCCGACGCAGGTCGTTGTCGCGAATATCACCGACGCCCAGGCGGATTACGTTTCCGACATTGTGAAATCGCTGCAAAAACAAGGGCTTAGGGTCCAGGCGGATTTGCGCAATGAAAAAATCACGTATAAAATCCGCGAGCATTCGCTGCAAAAAGTGCCGTTCATCCTCGTCGTCGGCGACAAGGAAAAGGCGAACGGCGCGGTTGCAGTACGCGCCCGAGGCAACCAGGATCTGGGTGTGATGTCGCTGGAGGACTTCGTGTCGAAGCTCTCGCAAGCCATCGCGGACAAGACCTGAGTCGGGCGCTTTTTGCGTTGCATTGATCACTTCGGCTCCTTGCCAGGGCCTGTCGAAAGGTAACCACCATCGCTACTTTTGCTGACCGTCGTGCGATTCCGGAGCGCAAGCACCGCCTGAACCGCGAAATCACCGCTTCCGAAGTCCGTCTGAATGGCCCGGAGAACGAGCCGATCGGCATCGTCTCGATCCAGGAAGCGCTCCGGATGGCCGGTGACCTGGACGTCGATCTGGTTGAAATTGCCGCCACGGCCGTCCCGCCGGTGTGCCGCCTGATGGACTACGGCAAGTTCAAATACCAGGAGCAGAAGCGCGCGGCGGAAGCCAAGTCCAAGCAGAAGGTCATCGAGGTCAAGGAAGTCAAGTTCCGTCCGGGCACGGACGAAGGCGACTACCAGATCAAGATGCGCAACCTGCGCCGCTTCATCGCGGAGGACGGCGACAAGGGCAAAGTCACGCTGCGCTACCGCGGCCGCGAGATCACCCACCAGGACATCGGCATGCGCATGCTCGAACGCATCCGCGATGAACTGGCGGACGTTGCGGTGGTGGAGCACATGCCCAAGCTCGAGGGTCGTCAGATGATCATGGTGCTGGCGCCGAAGAAGCGCTGAGCATCTGCGAGAATCGCGGCGGGGCCGGAAGGCCCCGTCTCAGTTTCAGCCCGCCGATCTGGTCGTCGGCGGGCTTATTAGTCTCCTGCAGGCCAATCAAGTACTCCGGAGCCCGGGGTCGCCTGGAGGGACGCACATAGAAGGAGCAGTCATGCCCAAGATGAAGACCAAGAGCAGCGCGAAAAAGCGTTTTCGCGTTCGTCCGGGTGGTACCGTCAAGCGCGGTCAGGCGTTCAAGCGCCACATCCTGACCAAGAAGACCACGAAGAACAAGCGCCATCTGCGTGGCGCCACGACCGTGCATGAGACCAACATGGGCCACATCGCCGCGATGCTGCCTTCCGCTGGTCTGTAATCCAGCTGTAGACAAGGAGATACAACATGCCTCGCGTCAAACGTGGTGTTACCGCACGTGCTCGTCACAAGAAGGTCCTGGCTCTGGCCAAGGGCTTCCGTGGTCGTCGCAAGAACGTCTTCCGCATCGCCAAGCAGGCGGTGATGAAGGCGGGCCAGTACGCCTACCGTGACCGCCGTGCCAAGAAGCGCGTGTTCCGCCAGCTGTGGATTGCCCGTATCAACGCGGCGAGCCGTGGCCTGGGTCTGAGCTATAGCAAGTTCGTGGCCGGCCTGAAGAAGGCCCAGATCGACATCGACCGCAAGGTCCTGGCCGATCTCGCCGTCAACGATCCTGCTGGTTTTGCCAGCATCTTCGCCAAGGTGAAGGCCGCTCTGGCTTAATGCCATCGTCCGCTCGCGGGTGCTCGCCCGCGGCGGACCGGCCGCTTCGGCTTGCCGAGGCGGCCCTCTTTGAAGGCCGGCACCTGGGTGTCCGGCCTTTTTTCATTCCGGAGCGGTGGTGCGATGTTCGCCATTCGCCACCATTTCTGCCCGCCAACGACTCCCAGTCGCCCCGCGATGAACGACCTCGATCAACTGCTGCAACAGGCCACCGGCGATTTCGCCGCCGCCACGACTCCCGCTGACCTGGAGAACGCCAAGGCCCGCTTCCTGGGCAAGACCGGCCGGGTCACCGAGCTGATGAAGGGCATGGCCGCGCTGTCCGTCGAGGAGAAGAAGACCCGCGGCGCGCAGATCAACCAGCTCAAGCAGGGCATCGAAGCGGCGCTGACCGCGCGCCGGCAGGCGCTGGCCGATGCGGAACTCGAGAAGCAACTCAAGGCCGAGGCCCTGGACGTGACGCTGCCTGGCCGCCAGCGCGGCACCGGCGGCCTGCATCCGATCACGCGCGCGATGGAGCGTATCGAGGCCATCTTCGGCTCGATGGGCTTCGACGTGGCCGATGGTCCGGAGATCGAGAACGACTGGTTCAACTTCACCGCGCTGAACACGCCGGAAGATCATCCGGCGCGCTCGATGCATGACACCTTCTACATCGAAGGGGGTCACGTCTTGCGCACGCACACCAGCCCGATGCAGATCCGCTACGCGGTGCAGCACGTCAAGAAGCATCGTGCGCTGATCGACGCTGGCCAGCCGATGCCCGAGATCCGCGTGATCGCGCCGGGCCGCACCTACCGTGTGGACAGCGACGCGACGCATTCGCCGATGTTCCACCAGGTCGAGGGCCTGTGGGTCGGCGAGAACATCAGCTTCAAGGACCTCAAGTCCGTCTACGTGAACTTCATGCAGCAGTTCTTCGAGACGACGGACATGGAGATCCGTTTCCGCCCCAGCTATTTCCCGTTCACCGAGCCCAGCGCCGAGATCGACATGATGTTCGGCTCCGGCCCCCTGAAGGGCCGTTGGCTGGAGGTGTCGGGCTCGGGCCAGGTGCACCCGCAGGTGATCCGCAACATGGGCCTCGATCCCGAGCGCTACATCGGCTTCGCCTTCGGCTCGGGCATCGACCGCCTGGCCATGCTGCGCTACGGCGTGGGCGACCTGCGCCTGTTCTTCGACGGCGACCTGCGCTTCCTGTCGCAGTTCAAGTAAGCCCATCCGGTCGTCGCCTAAAGAGCAAGAGAGAAACACATGCAATTCCCTGAGAGCTGGCTGCGGGCCTTCTGCAATCCCGCGCTGAACACGCAAGAACTGGCTGAGCTGCTGACGATGTCCGGCCTGGAGGTCGAAGAGCTGCGCCCGGTGGCGCCGCCGTTTCACGGCATCGTCGTGGCGGAGATCGTCGAGGCGGCGCAGCATCCCGACGCCGACCGCCTGCGCGTGTGCAAGGTCAACGCGGGCGGCCCCGAGCTGCTGCAGATCGTCTGCGGCGCGCCGAATGCGCGCGCCGGTATCCGCGTGCCGCTGGCCACGATCGGCGCCGAGCTGCCCCCGGGCGAGGATGGCAAGCCCTTCAAGATCGGCAAGGGCAAGCTGCGCGGCGTCGAGAGCTTCGGCATGCTGTGCTCGGCGCGCGAACTGAAATTGTCCGAGGACCATGGCGGCCTGCTCGAACTGGCCGCGGATGCGCCCCTGGGCGAGGACATCCGCAAGCATCTGAACCTGGACGACACGCTGTTCACGCTGAAGCTGACGCCGAACCTGGCGCACGCGCTGAGCGTCTACGGCATCGCCCGTGAAGTGGCCGCGCTGACCGGCGCGCCGCTGATCGCGCCGGAGATCGCGCCCGCCGCCGTTGGCAACGACGCGAAGCTGCCGGTGCGCATCGAGGCGCCAGACCTGTGCGGCCGCTTCTCGGGCCGCGTGATCCGCAACGTCGATACGAAGGCCAAGACCCCGCAGTGGATGGTCGATCGCCTGGCCCGCTGCGGTCAGCGCCCGGTGTCGCCGCTGGTCGATATCTCGAACTACGTGATGTTCGAACTGGGCCGCCCGTCCCACATCTTCGACCTCGACAAGATCCACGGCGAGCTGATCGTGCGCTGGGGCAAGAAGGGGGAACAACTCAAGCTGCTCAACGGCAACACCATCGAGGTCGACGAGCAGGTGGGCGTGATCGCCGATCGCGAGCAGGTCGAGTCGCTGGCCGGCATCATGGGCGGCGACGCCACGGCCGTCTCCGACGACACGAAGCACATCTATGTCGAGGCCGCGTTCTGGTGGCCGAAGGCGGTGATGGGGCGCTCGCGCCGCTACAACTTCTCGACCGACGCCGGCCACCGCTTCGAGCGCGGTGTCGATCCGGCCGGCACTGTCGATCACATCGAGCGCATCACGCAGTTGATCCTGGCGATCTGCGGCGGCCCGGAAACGACTTGCGGTCCGATGGACGACCAGACCACGCAGTTGCCCGAGCGCAAGCCGGTCGCGCTGCGCGTCGAGCGCGCCGCCAAGGTGATCGGCATGCCGGTCACGCAGGCCGACTGCGAAGGCGTGTTCAAGCGCCTGGGCCTGGCGTTCACGTCGGCGCCGGGCGTGATCACGGTGACGCCGCCGTCCTTCCGCTTCGACCTGCAGATCGAGGAAGACCTGATCGAGGAAGTCATCCGCGTCCTGGGCTATCCGAAGCTGCCGTCGACGCCGCCGCTGGCGCCGGTGGTCGGCAAGGTGCGCAGCGAGTCGCGCCGCGCCACGCACGCGCTGCGTCATGCAATGGCCGGCCTGGGCTACTTCGAGACCATCAACTTCAGCTTCGTCGAGGCGCGCTGGGAGCAGGAGCTCGCCGGCAACGCCAACCCGATCCAGCTGCTGAACCCGATCGCCGCGCCGCTGGCGGTCATGCGCACCTCGCTGCTGGGCTCGCTGATCCAGGTCTTGCGCCACAACCTGGCGCGCAAGGCGCCGCGCGCGCGCGTGTTCGAGATCGGCCGCGTGTTCCTGCGCGACGCCTCGGTGCAGGAAAGCGACACGACCATTGCGGGCATCGCTCAGCCGATGCGCCTGGCCGGCCTGGCCTGGGGCCCGGCGGACCAGCAACAATGGGCGCAGAAGGATCGCGCCGTCGACTTCTTCGACGTCAAGGGCGACCTGGAAGCGCTGTTCGCGCCGCGCGCGCTGAGCTTCGAGGCCGCCGCTCATCCGGCGCTGCATCCGGGCCGCAGTGCTCGCGTGCTACTGGATGGCGTCGAAATCGGCGTGATCGGCGAGCTGCATCCGAAGTGGCGCCAAGGCTACGAACTGCCGTCGGCGCCGGTGCTGTTCGAGCTGTCGCTGGACGCGGTGCTGGCGCGCACGCTGCCGCAGGGTCAGGGCGTGCCCCGGCTGCAGGCGGTGCAACGCGATCTGGCGCTGATCGTCAATGAGCAGGTGACCTATGCCTCCCTCATGCGGGCGATCGAATCCAGCGGCGAAGCCCTGGTACGCTCTGCGCGTTTGTTCGACGTCTTCAAGCCCGCCCAGCCGACGGCGGAGCTGCAGGCGGGCGAACGCAGCCTGGCCGTGCGCCTGGAGCTGCTCGATGACGAGAACACGCTGACCGACGAACGCATCGAGCAGGCGGTGGCGAAGGTGGTGACGGCGCTGGGCGAACGCCTTGGCGCGCGCCTGCGGGGCTGAAGGGGGAGGGGAGGACATCCATGAACGATGACGATCTGAAGGAGCAGGCGCGCGTGCTGCTCGGCAGCCTGGAGACGCCCACGCTGACCAAGGCCGAGCTGGCGGAGCTGCTGTTCGACAAGCTCGGCCTGAACAAGCGCGAGTCCAAGGACATGGTCGAGGCCTTCTTCGACATCATTCATCAGAGCCTGTCCAGCGGCCGCGAGGTGAAGCTGTCGGGCTTCGGCAACTTCAACATCCGGCGCAAGGCGCCCAGACCAGGCCGCAACCCGCGCACCGGCGAAGCGATCCCCATCAAGGCGCGCAACGTCGTGACGTTTCATGCGAGTCACAAATTGAAAGAAGCCGTCCAAGGCAACACGCCTTCGACGGGGGACTTCGAGTAGAGTCTGACCCTTCCCGCCGCCGCCGGAGCCGTTGATCCCCATGGACGCCCAGCTTCCCGCCATCCCTGCCAAGCGCTACTTCACGATCGGTGAAGTGAGCGAGCTGTGCGGCGTGAAGCCGTATGTGCTGCGGTATTGGGAGCAGGAGTTCACCCAGCTCAAGCCGATGAAGCGGCGCGGCAATCGCCGCTACTACCAGCACCATGAAGTGCTGCTGATCCGCCGCATCCGCGACCTGCTCTACGACCAGGGGTTCACGATCAGCGGCGCGCGCAATCAGCTGATCGATGCGGTCCATGCGGGCGCGGCGTCGAGCGCGCAGGAATTCCGTGCCGAGGCGATTGCCGCGGCCCATCTTGATTCGTTCCGTGATCGCCGCGAAGCCGCACGCGCCTTGGCGGCGGATGTGGCCGATGGCGCGGCGCACACCAGCGTGACGCTGGAGAAGCTGACGCTGGAGCAGGTCCGGGACGAGTTGTTGTCGATTCGAGAGAGTTTGCTTGCCTGAGCGCAGAAATTGCGTATAGAATCTGAGGCTTCGTCGGGGTGTAGCGCAGCCTGGTAGCGCACTTGCATGGGGTGCAAGGGGTCGCGAGTTCGAATCCCGCCACCCCGACCATTTAATAAGAAGAACCAAGAAGCCCGGTACCGCAAGGTGCCGGGCTTTTTGCTTTGGGCCCAAGACCCATCCACGGGCGCAGCACGTCGACACGCATTGCCACCCAGGCGGCGACCAGGCAGGCCACCGCGGTGACCGCGACCAGTGTGGCGGCCTCGAGGGCCAGCGGCCACTGCAGCGGCGCGAGCAGATGGCCGGCGAGGACCGTCACCGTCTGGTGGACGATGTAGAACGGAAACACCGCGAGCGTCAGCCACCGCAACGCCCGCGAGTCCCGGCCAGCGAGCCATTGCCGGCCGAATCCGAGCGCCGCGACGATCGGCAGCCACTGTTTGCCTGCATTGAGCGCGCGCATCGCCATCAGCAGCCACTCCGGAAAATCATCGCCGTGCTCGGCACGCCAGCCGTCGACGATCCCTTGCGACAGCAGCTGGACGGCGACATACCCCATCAGCGCGGCCCAGCGCATCCGGCGCGCGGCGTCCCAGGCGCCGTGGCGATCGTCGCGGGATCCGAACAGGGCGAATCCAAGCACGAACATCGCGCCGTAGAGCGCGTGCTGGTACCAGTCGTGGACGAGGTCATGCGTGCTGGGGAAGCGGTCGAGCAGATGCTGGCGCAGCAACGCGAACAGCAGCCAAGGCACCCACAGCAGCCGCCCGCCGGCCACGAGGCGCCGCCAGCCCGCGTGCCCGAAGCCCGCGCGCACGGCGGGCACCGTCAACGCCACCAGCACGATGGCGGTATAGGCCCACAGATAGGGAAGAAACCAAAGGTGGTTCCAGGTCGGCAGGACCAGACAGTCCTTGCCGCGGCAGAAGCCGTGATAGCCCTGGAAGTAGAGCTTCAGGAAGTCAAGGTAGCTGCCGCCGTAATGGAGCTTCTCGACCACTTCCAGATAGGACTGCGGTGGCACGATCACCGCCATCCCGAACAGCAGCGGCAGCAGCAGCCGCTTGCTGCGCGTGGCCAGCAGCGCGCCGGGGCGTTCCAGGCGCCCGGCCATCAACGCGGTGGCGGCGCCGGAGATCAGGAACAGCAGCGACATCCGCCAGGGGTTCAGCCATTGCATCCAGGCTTCGAGCGCCGGGAGGAGCCGCGGCGATTTCACGTGCCAGTCCCAGCTCACGTAGAACATGCCGGAGTGGTACAGGATCAGCAGCCCGAAGGCGAGCACGCGCAGCCAGTCCAGTTCGGTGAGACGGGACGCGCCGGGCGCGGCGCGGGCATGGGAAGGGGCGGTGGTGGCATTCATGGGGCTGGAGCATCGGCGCACGCCCTCCGCCAGAGGGAGGAATGTGACGAGCCGCCCCTGCGCGGTGACGATCCGCCCCGTCCCCGGGCCGTCCCGCGCCCCTACACTGCGCCGCCATGACCGAGGACAAATGGCTGGGGATCTACCTGAAGCATCGGCGCTGGATCGAGCGCGCGGCCTGGGCCGCGTTGCTGATCGGCTCGGCCGTCGCCAACACGATCACGGTCAACCTCGACCTGCGCCGCGCGCGGCTGTCGTTCGACATCTGGGAGCCCGCTGTCTGGGAGTTCTCCAGCGCGCTGGCCTGGATGGCCCTGATCCCGCTGCTGGTGCGGGCCGCCGACACCAAGCCCTTGCGCTGGGGCCTGCTGCGCCGCCATCTGCCCTGGCACCTGCTGTTCGCGCTGGCGACCAGCCTGGCGCATGTGCTGGGCATGGTCGCGCTGCGCAAGCTCGCCTACGCGGCTCAAGGCGCCCGCTACGACTTCGGCAACTGGCCGCTGGAGCTGTTCTATGAAGCGCTGAAGGATGTCCGCAGCTACGCTTTCATCCTGCTGATCGTCGGCGCGTACCGGCTGTTCGTCTGGCGCTGGCAGGGCGAAGCGAGCGTGCTGGCCGAGCCGCCGGCCCCGCTGGAGCCGTCCGTGCCATCCACGCCACCCGCGCTGGCGCCGTCCGGCGTTCCGGCGCCGGAACGGGTCGAGCCCGACCTCCCCGATTCCCCGGATCGCCCCGAGCGCCTGCTGGTGAAGAAACTTGGCAAGGAATTCCTGCTGCCGGTGGAGGAGATCGAATGGGTGCAGGCCTGCGGCAATTACGTCAACCTGCACCGCCAGCAGCATGACTATCCGCTGCGCAGCAGCCTGAGCGCTTTCGAGCAGCGGCTGGATCCGGCGGCGTTCGTGCGCGTTCACCGCGGTTACCTGGTGCGGCTGAGCCTGATCGCCACGATCGAGCCCACCGAGGCCGGCGATGCCCACCTGCGCCTGCGCGACGGCAGCCGCTTGCCCTGCAGCCGCACCTACCTGGAGCGCCTGCGACAGCGTCTTGTCTGACTGGGCGAACTCCTGCACGCCGGATTCACTGAAGCCGCCGCGCGCGGCTATGCTCTGACCCCAATGGACGCCCCCCTGGACACCCGACCCTCGGCCGATCCGTCGCCGCGCCTGCTGCGCGAATCCGACGAGGGCGGCCGCCTGCGGGCGCGGTTGGAGGGCGACTGGACGCTGCTGGCGCTGCGCGAGCGCGTCGAGGCCCTGCGCGGCGAGCTCGGCGAGGTGCCGACCGCCAACGTGTCCTGGGACCTGAGCGCGGTGCGCCGGCTCGATCCGACCGGCGCGCTGCTGCTGTGGCAGGCCTGGGGCCGCCGCCAGCCGGACGACCTGCGCTGGCCGCCCGCGCCGCTGGCCGACATGTTCCAGGCGCTGTTCTCCCGCCTGGGCAGCAAACAGGGCAAGCCGGCGAAGCCGCCGCGCGCGCAGAACGTGCGCCAGTTCGGCCAGGGCCTGCTGAACTTGGCCGGCCACCTGCTCGACGCCACCGCGCTGCTGGGTCAGGTGGTGCGCGACCTCGGCACGCTGGCGCGCCACCCGGCGCTGATCGCGTGGAAGGACATCTCGGCCCACATCTATCGCAGCGGCGCGCAGGCGCTGGGCATCACGGCGCTGGTGGGCGTGCTGGTGGGCATCACGCTGTCCTACCTGACCGCCAAGCAGCTGCAGAGCTATGGCGCCGACATCTACGTCATCAACATCCTGGGCATCAGCGTCTGGCGCGAGCTCGGCCCGCTGCTCGCCGCGATCCTGGTCGCCGGCCGCAGCGGCTCGGCGATGACCGCGCAGCTCGGCGTGATGCGGGTGACGCAGGAGCTCGACGCGCTCTCGGTGATGGGCATCTCGCACACCATCCGGCTGGTGCTGCCCAAGATGGTGGCCTTGTCCCTGTCGCTGCCGCTGGTGATGACCTGGACCAGCAGCATGGTGCTGCTCGGCGGCATGATTGCCGCCAGAGCCACGCTCGGCCTCGAGTACGTCCAGTTCCTGCAGGGGCTGCCCGCCGCGGTGCCGGTGGCCAATCTGTGGCTGGGGCTGTCGAAGTCGGCGGTGTTCGGGCTGCTGATCGCGTTCGTCGCCTGCCATTTCGGGCTGCGCATCAAGCCCAACAGCGAAAGCCTGGGGACCGGCACCACCGCCTCGGTGGTGGCGTCGATCACCGTGGTCATCATCGTCGACGCGATCTTCGCGGTGATGTTCTCCGACGTGGGGTTGAAGTCATGAGCGACTGCATCGAACCGGACCCGGCCGCGGCCGTCGAGGCCCTGGAGGTCCATCCCGGCGAGCCGGTGATCGAGGTGCGTCATGTCGGCACCGTGCTGGGTGGCGTGCGCATCCACAAGGACCTCAACCTGGAGGTCACCGCCGGTGAGGTGCTGGGCATCATCGGCGGCTCGGGCAGCGGCAAGACGACGCTGCTGCGCCTGATGCTGGGCCTGGAGCGCCCCAGCGAGGGCGAGGTCCTGATCTTCGGCCACAAGCTGGGCAAGTGCGAAGCCACCGATCTGGCGCAGGTGCGCCACCGCTGGGGCGTGCTGTTCCAGCAAGGGGCGCTGTTCTCGGCGCTGACGGTGTTCGACAACATCGCGCTGCCGCTGCGCGAGCTCAAGAGCCTGCCCAAGGACCTGATCGCGGAGCTGGTGATGACCAAGCTGCAGCAGGTCGGGCTGAAGCCGGAGGACGGCATCAAGATGCCGGCCGAGCTCTCCGGCGGCATGATCAAGCGGGTGTCGCTGGCGCGGTCGCTGATCATGGATCCGCAATTGCTGTTCCTGGATGAGCCGACGGCGGGCCTCGATCCCGCGAGCTCGAAAGGCTTCGTGCAGCTGATCGAGAGCCTCAAGCGCGAGATGGCGCTGACCGTGGTGATGGTCACGCACGACGTGGACACGCTGTTCGCGATCGCCGACCGCGTGGCGGTGCTGGCGGATCAGCACCTGGTCGCGCATGGCCCGCTGGAGGTGGTGGTGAAACAGCAGCATCCGTTCATCCGCAACTTCTTCCTCGGCCACGCGGACCGCTGCGCCGGCGACAACCTGCGCCACTACCGCGACGCGCTGCATCACCGCGACGAACTGCCGGCCTGAGCGCCGGGGCGCATCAGCGGCATACGACCAGAGCGACAAGAAAGGACTTCGAGCGAGCCCATGGAAAACAAGGCACATGCATTGGCCACCGGCCTGTTCGTGCTGCTGCTCGGCGCGGCGCTGGTGGCGGTGATCCTGTGGTTCCGCGACGACCGCGGCGACACGCAGAGCTTCACCGTCGTGACGCGCGCCGGCGTGCCCGGACTGAACGTCAAGGCGCCGGTGAAGCTGCGCGGCGTGCAGGTGGGCAAGGTGGACGCGATCCGCTTCGATCCGGCGGAGCCCAAGCAGATCCTGGTCGACATCGAGGTCGACGCCGACGCGCCGATCGCCGCCGGCACCACCGCCAAGCTCGGCTACCAGGGCATCACGGGGCTGTCGTTCATCGACCTGTACGACGGCCCCGAGCCCGGCGATCCGAAGCAGAGCGTGCTGACGACGCGACGCATCGCGCTGGCGCCGTCCTTCTTCGACCAGTTGCAGGATGTGGGCCCCAAGCTGGCCGCGAGCGCGCTGCAGACGATGGAGCGCATCCAGCGCGTGCTCAGCGACAGCAACCAGCAGCAACTGAGTCAGACGCTGGTGCAACTGAACCAGGCCTCGGCCGGGCTCAACGAGCTGGTGCACGAGCTGCGGCCGACCGCGCAGGCGCTGCCCTCGCTGGTGAAGAACGCCGATGGACTGGTCATCGCCGGACGGCAGACGCTGGGCAACGTCGATACGCTGGCGAAGCAGGGCGGCGAGCTGGTGGAGGAATACAAGGGCAAGGCCGTGGCGATCGATCAACTCGGCGACGCGGCTGTGCAGCTGCAGCGCACGCTGCGCCGGGTGGAGCTGTCGCTGGTGGGCTCGACCGACAAGCCGCGCCAGCGCGCGGTGCTCGACGACCTGTCGCAGGCCGCTCGCGCGCTGGAGCGCGCCGCGCAACGCATCGGCGATCAGCCGCAGAGTCTGATCCTCGGCCCGAAACCCGGCGAGCCGGGGCCCGGCGAATCGGGCTTCGACGCGGGAGCGAAACAATGAACGACGACCTCCACCTCCCCCGTACCGGCAGCGTGCGGCGCGTTCTGACGATAGCCGCGCTGGCGGTCACCGCTGCGCTGGCCAGCGGCTGCGGCAGCCGCGGCCCGGCGCCCACGCAGATGGATCTCGGACCTGCCGCGGCCTGGCCGTCGCAGGTGACGCTCGCCCGGCGCGTCGACCTGCAGGCGGTGAGCGCGCCCGAAACCCTGCAGGGCACCGGCATCGTCTACCGGCTCAGCGACTCGGACCCGTACGCACGGCGCGCCTACCGCGATTCCCGCTGGGCGGCGCCGCTCCCGGTGCTGGTCGGCGCGCGGCTGAGGCAGCAGATCGCCCGCGCGCCGGTGGCACCGACAGCGGCGGGCGCGGAGCCTATGGCGCCGATTGGCGTCACGCTGGAACTGGAGGAATGCCTGCAGAACTTCAGCAGCGCGTCGCGCAGCGAAGTGCAAGTGCGCGTGATGGCGACGGCCGAGGACGGCACGCAGCGCGCTTTCGACCGCACCGAGCCTTCTTCGGGCGCGAACGCCGAAGGCGCCGTCAGGGCGACGGCGGCGGCGGTCGATGCGCTGGGTCCGGAGATCGCGGCCTGGGCCGCGACGCTGTCGCCGCGCGACACGGCGCGGCCGCCCGGTCGCGGCCGGCGCTGACGCTCAGCGGCGCTTGGAGCCGCCGAGCAGACTGCCGAGCACGCCGCGGACGATTTCGCGTCCGACCGACGAGCCGATCGAGCGCAGCGCCGACTTGGCCGCCGTCTCCGCCAAGCCTTCGTGGCGTCCACCGCGCGGGCCGGTGCTGCCGAACAGCACGTCCTTGAGCCCGTCCAGCATCCCGCCGCCCTGATCCGGCTGTGGCGCCGGCGCGGCGCGGCCGCCGCCATTCCGGAAGGCGTTGTCCGCCTCGTCGGACATTGACCCGCCGCGCGCTGGTGACTGCTGCTGTTGCTGCTGGCGCTGCTGTGCCGCGGGCGTCGCGGCGGCGCGGCCGGTGAGCTTCTCGTAGGCCGACTCGCGGTCGACCTGCTTCTCGTATACCCCCGCGACCAGCGAGCCCGCGATCAAGGCCTTGCGCTGCTCGGGCGTGATCGGGCCGATCTGGCTGCCCGGCGGCAGCACGAAGACGCGCTCGGTGATGCAGGGCCGGCCCTTCTCGTCGAGCAGGCTGACCAGCGCCTCGCCGACGCCCAGTTCGGTGATCGCCATCGCGATGTCGAGTCCCGCCTTGGGCCGCATCGTGTCGGCCGCGGCCTTGACCGCTTTCTGATCGCGCGGCGTGAACGCGCGCAGCGCATGCTGCACCCGGTTGCCGAGCTGGCCCAGCACCGTGTCCGGAATGTCCAGCGGGTTCTGCGTCACGAAGTACACGCCGACGCCCTTGGACCGCACCAGCCGCACGACCAGCTCGATGCGCTCGACCAGCGCCGACGGCGCATCCTTGAACAGCAGATGCGCCTCGTCGAAGAAGAACACCAGCTTGGGTTTGTCCAGGTCGCCGACCTCGGGCAGCGTCTCGAACAGCTCCGACAACATCCACAGCAGGAAGGTCGCGTACAGCCGCGGCGCGGCCATCAGCTTGTCGGCGGCCAGGATGTTGATCACACCCAGGCCGTCCGTGGTCTGCATGAAATCGTGGATGTCGAGCATCGGCTCGCCGAAGAACTTGTCCCCGCCCTGGGCCTCGATCTGCAGCAGCCCGCGCTGGATCGCGCCGACGCTGGCGGCCGAGACGTTGCCGTACTGGGTGGTGAAGTCGCTGGCGTTGTCGCCCACGTGCTGCAGCATTGCGCGCAGGTCCTTCAGGTCCAGCAGCGCCAGGCCCTGGTCGTCGGCGATCTTGAACACCATCTGCAGCACGCCGGCCTGGGTCTCGTTGAGCCCCAGCATCCGCGACAGCAGCAGCGGGCCCATGTCGGAGACCGTCGCGCGCACCGGATGGCCCTGTTCGCCGAACACGTCCCACAGCGTCGTCGGACACGCGATCGCGGCGGGCGGCTCGATGCCGCGCTCCTTCAGCACGGCCAGCAGCTTGGCCGACGGCGCGCCAGCCTGCGAGATGCCGGTCAGGTCGCCCTTGACGTCCGCCATGAACACCGGAACGCCCATCTGGCTGAACGATTCAGCCAGTTTCTGGAGACTGATCGTCTTGCCGGTGCCGGTCGCGCCGGTGATCAGACCGTGGCGGTTGGCCAACGCGGGGAGCAGCTGACATTCGATGTCGCCGTGGCGGGCCAGCAGGATCGGGTCGGCCATGCGCAAGTCTCCAGAGGCAAAAAGCTAAAATCGCAGTCTAACGAAGCATCAACAGCGCCGGCCCGGACTTTTTCCGGGCCGTCGTTCATAGGAGAACGAGCACATGGCAGGGCATTCCAAATGGGCCAACATCCAGCACCGCAAGGGCCGCCAGGACGAGAAGCGCGGAAAGATCTGGACCCGCCTGACGCGTGAAATCATCGTCGCGGCCCGCACCGGCGGCGGCGACATCGCGATGAATCCCCGCCTGCGTCTGGCCATCGACAAGGCCAAGGCCGCCAACATGCCGGCCGACAACATCAAGCGCAACGTCGACAAGGCCACCGGCAACCTCGACGGCGTCACCTACGAGGAAATCCGCTACGATGGCTACGGCATAGGCGGAGCGGCCATCATCGTCGACTGCATGACCGACAACCGCGTGCGCACGGTCGCCGAGGTCCGTCACGCGTTCAGCAAGTACGGCGGCAACCTGGGCACCGAAGGCTCGGTCGCCTTCCAGTTCAAGCACTGCGGCCAGTTGGTGTTCGCGCCCGGCACCTCCGAGGACAAGGTCATGGAGGTCGCGCTCGAGGCCGGCGCCGAGGACGTGGTCACCGACGAGGACGGCGCCATCGAGGTGCTGACCGCCCCGGGCGACTACGAGACGGTGAAGCACGCGCTCGAGGCCGCGGGCCTGAAGCCCGAGATCGCCGAGGTGACGATGCGCGCCGAGAACACCATCGACCTGGCCGGCGACGATGCCGCGCGCATGCAGAAGCTGCTCGACGTCATCGAGGACCTGGACGACGTCCAGGAGGTCTATCACAACGCGAGCCTGTCCGAATGAAGGTCCTGGTCCTTGGCAATGGTGGCCGCGAGCACGCGCTGGCCTGGCGGCTGGCGCAGGGCGAGCGCGTCACGCAGGTGTTCGTGGCGCCCGGCAACGGCGGCACCGCGCGCGATCCGCTGCTGAAGAACGTCCCGATCACCGACGTGAAGGCGCTGGCCGACTTCGCCGTCGAGCAGAAGATCGCGCTGACGGTGGTCGGCCCCGAGGCCTTCCTGGCGGCGGGCGTCGTCGACGAGTTCCGCGCCCGCGGCCTGCGCATCTTCGGCCCCACCAAGGCGGCTGCGCAACTGGAGAGCTCCAAGGCCTTCGCCAAGGAGTTCATGAAGCGCCACGGCATCCCGACCGCCGCCTACGAAACCTTCAGCGACGCCGCGCTGGCCCATGCCTACGTCGACGCGCAGGGCGCGCCCATCGTCATCAAGGCCGACGGCCTGGCGGCGGGCAAGGGCGTGGTCGTGGCGATGACGCTGGCCGAGGCGCATGAGGCGATCGACTGGATCCTGGCCGACAACAAGCTCGGCGTGGTCCACAACGAGGGCGGCGCGCGCGTCGTCATCGAGCAGTTCCTCGAAGGCGAGGAGGCCAGCTTCATCGTGCTGTGCGACGGCAAGAACGTGCTGCCGCTGGCCACCAGCCAGGACCACAAGCGGCTGCTCGACGGCGACCAGGGGCCCAACACCGGCGGCATGGGCGCGTACTCGCCGGCGCCGGTGGTGACGCCCAACGTCCACGCCAAGGCGATGCACGAGATCATCATGCCGACGATCCAGGGCATGGCCCGCGACGGCGCCCCGTTCACCGGCTTCCTGTACGCCGGCCTGATGATCGACGCGCAGGGCCAGCCGCGCACCGTCGAGTTCAACACCCGCATGGGCGACCCCGAGACGCAGCCGATCATGATGCGTCTGAAGAGCGACCTGTTCGAAGTCCTGATGCACGCCACCGACGGCACGCTCGACCAGGTGGAGCTGCAGTGGGACCGCCGCGCGGCGCTGGGCGTCGTGATGGCCGCGGGCGGCTATCCGCTGTCGCCGCGCAAGGGCGACGCGATCACCGGCCTGCCCGAGGATGCCGAGGACGCGATGGTGTTCCATGCCGGCACCGCGATGCAGGACGACAAGCTGGTCACCAGCGGCGGCCGCGTGCTGTGCGTGACCGCGCTGGGCGAGGCCGTGCGCCATGCCCAGCAACTGGCCTACCAGACCGCGCAGTCGATCCAGTTCGACGGCAAGCAGTACCGCCAGGACATCGGCCACCGCGCGATCAAACGCTGAGCTGACGTGGCCCCTTCCGCTCCCCGCCGCCGGACCGGCGCGCTGACGCCGATGGCCGGCGGCAGCGCGCGTCTGCGTCGATCACTGGCCCCTCACATTCCCGCTCAGGACGGAGATCCCCGATGAACACGCAGTTGGTGCGCGACTACCTGCTCGGCCTGCAGCAGCGGATCGTGACGACGCTGGAGCGGCTCGACGGCCAGGCCTTCATCGCCGATGCCTGGCAGCGCGAACCCGGCGGCCGCCTCGAAGGCGACGGCCTGGTGCGGCTGATCGAGAACGGCGCGGTGTTCGAGCGCGGCGGCGTGAACTTCTCGCACGTGCGCGGCCGGGTGCTGCCGCCTTCGGCGACGGCGCATCGGCCCGAGCTGGCCGGCTCCCCGTTCGAGGCCATGGGCGTCTCGCTGGTGATGCACCCGCACAACCCCTTCGTGCCGACCGTCCACATGAACGTGCGCATGTTCGCCGCGCTGCCCGCGGACCGCGACCCGGTCGTGTGGTTCGGCGGCGGCATGGACCTGACGCCGTACTACGGCTTCGAGCGCGATGCGCAGCACTTCCATCGCACCTGCCGCGCCGCGCTGGAGCCGCATGGCCAGGACCTCTACCCGCGCTTCAAGCAGTGGTGCGACGAGTACTTCCACCTGAAGCATCGCAATGAGCCGCGCGGCGTCGGCGGCATCTTCTTCGACGACTACGCCGAGGGCGGTTTCGATCAGGCCTTCGGCCTGCTGCAGTCGGTGGGCGACGCCTTCCTGCCGGCCTACGAGCCCATCGTCGAGCGCCGTCATGGGCTGGCCTATGGCGAGCGCGAGCGTGACTTCCAGGCTTACCGCCGCGGCCGCTACGTCGAGTTCAATCTCGTCTTCGACCGGGGCACGCTGTTCGGCCTGCAGTCGGGCGGGCGCACCGAATCCATCCTGATGTCGATGCCGCCGGTGGCGCGCTGGCGCTACGACTGGTCGCCGGAGGAGGGCTCGCCCGAGGCGCGGCTCTACAGCGACTTCCTCCGCCCGCGCGAGTGGGCGGACGAGGTGCCGACGCACCTCTGGTTCTGAAGGGTCCCGAGTGAGCAGCAGCCATTCGAACCGTGCGCGACAGGTCGGATGGTTCGGCGGGTCGTTCGATCCGGTCCATCGCGCGCACCTGGCGCTGGCGCGCGCGGCGCTCGAGCAGCTGGGGCTCGACGAGGTCCGCTGGGTCGTCGCCGGACAGCCCTGGCAGAAGTCGGGCCGCCGGATGGCGCCGGCCGCGGACCGCGCCGCGATGGTGCGGCTGATGGTCGACGGTGAGGGGGGCGATGCCCGCTTCGTCCTCGACGATCGCGAAATCACACGCGCCGGGCCGAGCTACACGCTCGACTCGGTGCGCGAGTATTGGCGGGAGCGCCCGGACGACGCGCTCTGGCTGATCCTCGGACAGGACCAGTTGGCCGGCTTGACGAGCTGGAACGGCTGGGAGGAACTGGTCGAGCGCATGGGGCTGGCGGTGGCCGCCCGCGCGCAGGACGAAGTGAAGGCGCCGGCGGCGCTGCTGGAACGGCCCCACCGGCTGGTCAAGCTGACGATGCCGGCGCTGCAATGGTCATCCACCGAGGTCCGCCAACTGGCGGCCGAGGGCGCTGACGTGAGGCCCGTGGTGGGCGACGAGGTGGCGGGGTATATTGCCCGGCACCGTCTCTACAGTGAGAACTGAATGGACATCAAGAAACTGGAACGTGCCATCGTCGATGGTCTGGAGGATGTGAAGGGCCAGGACATCCTGGTCTTCGACACCGAGCGCCTGTCGCCGCTGTTCGAGCGCGTGATCATCGCGTCGGGCACGAGCAACCGGCAGACCAAGGCGCTGGCCTCCAGCGTGCGCGAGACGGTCAAGAAGCGCGGCATGCAGGTCATGCGCACCGAGGGCGAGGACAACGGCGAATGGATCATCGTCGACTGCGGCGCGGCCGTGCTCCATCTGATGCAGCCGGCGATCCGCCAGTATTACCACCTCGAGGAGATCTGGGGCGGCAAGCCGGTCAAGCTCAAGCTGGGCAATACCGGCACGAAGCTGGTGAAGGCGTCCGAGCCGATGGACGAGGACGAGGACGACGCGCCCAAGGCGAAGAAGGCCGCGGCCAAGAAGCCGGCCAAGGCCAAGGCCAAGGCGGAGGACGGCGAGACCGTCGCCACCGCGTCCAAGAAGGCGCCCACGCGCGCGACGGGCACCAAGTCCGCCGCCGCCAAGACGGGCGCCAAGGCGGGCGTCAAGGCAGCGGGTGCCAAGACCGCCAAGCCGGCGGCGAAGTCCGCCGCCAAGCCCGCGGCGAAGAAGACGAGCGCGAAGTCCGCCGAGGCGACGCCCGCCGCCAAGACCGCTCGCAAGACCGCCGCCGCCAAGGCGCCGGTCGAGACGGTGAAGGTCGGCTCGAAGAAGCCGGCGACGAAGAAGGTTTCGCCCAAGGTCGCCGCTGCGGCGAAGACGGCCAGACCCGCCGCCAAGAAAGCCGGCGCCAAGCCCGCCGCAAAGAAGACGACGGTGAAGACCGGCACGAAGTCCAAGGCCAAGGCCTGACCCCGTGCGGCTGGTGCTGTGCGCGGTCGGCCAGAAGATGCCGGCCTGGGCCGATGAGGCCTATGAGGATTTCGCCAAGCGCTTCCCGCCGGAGATGCGGCTGGAGTTGAAGGCGGTGAAGGCGGAACCGCGCACCACCGGCAAGTCGACGGAGCAGTTGATGGCGGCCGAGGCTCAGCGCCTCGATGCCGCCTGCCCGAAGGGGGCGCGGCGCGTGGTGCTCGACGAGCGCGGAGAGCGGGTCACGAGCAGGCAGCTTGCGCAGCGGCTCGAGACCTGGCGCGGCGACGGCCGCGATGTCGCGATCTTCATCGGCGGCCCCGACGGCCTGGACGACAGCATCAAGTCGCGCGCCGACGAGAAGCTGCGTCTCTCCGACCTGACGCTGCCGCACGCGTTCGTTCGCGTGCTGCTGGCTGAAGGCCTCTACCGCGCCTGGTCCGTGATGGAAGGGCATCCGTACCACCGCGAGTGAATCGCCCATGTCCGACACCACCGCCCCTTTCGCCTTCGTCTATCTCGCCTCGCAGAGCCCGCGCCGCCGTCAACTGCTCGAGCAGATCGGCATCCGCCATGAACTGCTGCTGCCGGGCGCCGACGAGGACGCCGAGGCGCTCGAAGCGCTGATCGACGGCGAATCGCCCGACGACTACGTGCGGCGGGTGACCGCGGCGAAACTTCATGCCGCACTGCAGCGTCGCGAGCGAAGAGGCCTGTCGCCCGCGCCGGTGCTGTGCTCGGACACCACGGTCGCGCTGGGGGACCGCATCCTCGGCAAACCCGGCGACGCCGCGCATGCGGCGGCCATGCTGGCCAGCCTGTCGGGACGCGAGCATCGCGTGCTCACCGCGGTCGCCGTCGGCCTGCCGGATGGCCGCGTGCTGAGCGCGGTCAACGTGTCGCAGGTGCGCTTCGCCGAGATCGGTCAGGCCCGGCTCGATGCCTACGTGGCCTCGGGGGAACCCATGGGCAAGGCCGGCGCCTATGCGATACAAAGTCAGGCCGCCGCCTGGATCGAGCACATCGCCGGCAGTTATTCGGGCATCATGGGCCTGCCGTTGTTCGAAACGGCGCAGTTGCTGCGGGAGGCCGGCTTCGTGGTCTGAAGCCAGCAAGGATAGACAGACACAAGGCGATCCCGAAGGCGACTCGAGCGTTGCCGCCAGCCCCGAGGCTGACGAGAGCGCTGGAGCACAAGAACATGGAAGACATCCTGATCAACTGGTCACCGCAGGAGACGCGCGTGGCCGTGGTCGAGAACGGAGCCGTGCAGGAACTGCACATCGAGCGCACGCTGGAACGCGGCCTCGTCGGCAACGTCTATCTCGGCAAGGTGGCCCGGGTGCTGCCGGGCATGCAGTCCGCCTTCATCGACATCGGCCTGGAACGCGCGGCCTTCCTGCACGTCGCGGACCTGCACCTGAACGGCGTGAATCCGCGCGGCCACCACGGGCCGCATGGCGAGAGCGGCCAGGCGGTCCCGATCGAACGCCTGGTCTACGAGGGGCAGGCCTTGACCGTGCAGGTCATCAAGGACCCGATCGGAACCAAGGGCGCGCGGCTGTCGACGCAGATCTCGATCGCCGGCCGGCTGCTGGTGCACCTGCCGCAGGACAACCACATCGGGATCTCGCAGAAGATCGGTTCGCCCGAAGCCCGCGACGCGCTGCGTGCGCGCATGCAGACGCTGGTGTCGGCCGGCGTGCAAGACGGCAACACCGGCGGCTTCATCCTGCGGACCAACGCGGAAGAGGCGAGCGATGAGGAGCTCGGCGCCGACATCGCCTACCTGCGCAAGACCTGGGCGTCCATCCGCGACAAATCGCTGAAACTGCCGCCCGGGAGCCTGCTGTACCAGGACCTGAGCCTGGTCGAGCGCGTGCTGCGCGACCTGGCCAGCGAGCGCACGAACTCGATCCGGATCGATTCGGCGCTGCAGCACGACGTCGTGCGCCGCTTCGGCGAGACCTACATGCCGGCCGCGACCGCCAAGCTGGAGCTGTACCGTGGCGAGCGTCCGATCTTCGACCTGCACAACATCGATGCCGAGATCGCCCGCGCGCTGGCGCGGCGGGTGGACCTGAAGTCCGGGGGGTATCTGATCATCGATCAGACCGAGGCGATGACGACGATCGACGTCAACACCGGCGGCTTCGTCGGCGCGCGCAACTTCGACGACACGATCTTCAAGACCAATCTCGAGGCGGCCGGCGCGATCGCGCGTCAGCTGCGGCTGCGCAACCTGGGCGGGATCATCATCGTCGACTTCATCGACATGACGCGCGAGGAGCACAAGACCGCGGTCCTGCAGGAGTTCCGCAAGCAGTTGAACCGCGATCGCACGAAGGTGACGATCGGCGGCTTCACGCAATTGGGGCTGGTCGAGCTGACGCGCAAGCGCACGCGCGAGTCGCTGGCCCGCATGCTCTGCGAGCCGTGCCCGACTTGCGAGGCGCGCGGCCAGGTCAAGACCGCGCGCAGCATCTGCTACGAGATCATGCGGGAGATCCTGCGCGAATCCCGGCAGTTCAATCCCAAGGAGTTCCGCGTCGTGGCCGCGGCCAATGTCGTGGAAATGCTGCTCGACGAGGAGAGCCAGCATCTGGCGGGGCTTTCGGACTTCATCGGCAAGCCGATCTCGCTGACCGCCGAGCCCACCAACCAGACCGAGCATTACGACATCGTGCTGATGTGACGGGCGCCGCGCCGTGGCGCGGCGGCAGGTGGCTGGCCTGCTCAGGCGAGGTTGAGGCGCAGGCTGGCGAGCAGCCTGCGCGCCGCATCCAGGTCGTACGCGAAGGGCCAGGGCACCGTTGTCACACCTTCCTCGAACCCACCGCAAGCCAGCGCCGCGGCCTGACGCACGCACACCGCCGGCGCATGGTCGTGGATCAGTCCGGCCGCGGCGGTGGCCGCCGCGGTCGCGGCATCCCGCATGCCCATGGGCGACAGCTCCAGGTAGGACAGCGCACGGGGCGTCAGCCGTTCATGCACCTCGACGAAGGAGAGCCGGGAGATCTCGGCCACGCGGCTGCGCTCATCGAGGTCTTCCATCGCGACGCGATGACCGAGCTGATGCAGCGTGGCCAGCAGCACCTCGCGCAGCCGGCGGCCGTGAATCAGCGCCTCCGAGGACGCCACGCGCATGCCTGGCGGGAGCGAGCCCGTGTCGACGCGGAAGCTGCGGAACATCAGCAGGCCCGCCAGCCGCGCCGCGCCGAGGATCTGCGTCTGCGCGTGGGCCAGGCCGTCATCGGTCACCACATGGACGCGGACCAGCCGGTGGAAATGCGCTGACGCCGCGACCAAGTGCTTGAAGGCGATGCCGCTCATGGGGCCTCCTTGGGAATGATTTCCCACAGTTCCGTGCCGGTCTGCGCCAAGGCGACCCGGACGCGAGGATCGTCGATCACCTGGCGCCATTCCTCGCGCAAGCGCGCGGCGAGTGCCGGCGGCAGACGCGGCGGCGCGAGCAGCGCGTTCCAGGTCGGGACGTCACGCGCCACCAGGTCCTTGAAGTCCTCTGCATCGGGCGGGTTGTCGAGCGACGTGAGCGATTGCGGGAACATCGGCTCGACCCGGCGGGCTGGGGGGGCGGCGAGCGCGCGCAGCGCGGCGGGCGAGGTCAGCGGGGACTTCAAAGGCGCCAGCCAATCGCCGAACATGCCGGGTGAGAAGACCGTGACGAAGGGGTGCAGGCCGACGCGCGCCAGCGGCGTGAAGTCCGACGCCGATGCGGCGGGCGGGGCGAAGGGGTCGTCTGGAAGGCGGGGCGGGCGCTCCAGCAATGGGCTCGACGTGAGGAGCAGCGTGCGCCCGTCAGGCGCCGCCATGACCACCTGGCGGGCCGCGACGTAGCCCTGGCGGTCGGGCAGGTTCCGGACCACGACCGGCTCGCCCGATCGCTGCGTCCACACCGCGGCCATCGCGCGGGCCACCTGGTCCGGGCCGCTGCCGGCGCTGAAGGGGGTCACCAGGGCCACGAAGGGCGTCTCCGGTACCGTCTCGGGGTTTGGGGGCGTCGCGGCCAGCGCCGCCCTGAAGAGGGCCGCGAACAGCAGCCACAGGATCGCGATCAGCCAGGGCCGGAGCCGGTCGCGCAGCCGCGATTGGGAGTCAGCCATCGGTGTCCTTCCAGCCCCCGAGACCTTCGCGGGCGAAGCAGGCATTCTGGGAATCCAGCGCTGGTGCGACCATGGCCCGAACTCGTGGACGCCGCCGGCTCCGCTGACTGATTCAGGTGGCGCGCCGACTCGCATCAGGGTGGCGCGCCGTTTGCCAGCCGCCTTGCCCTTTGTAACCTCGCCGATTCGTAACATCCTCACGGGCCTCGGGCACAATCAGGCCTCCATTCGTTCCGCAAGCCGATGAGCACCAAGACGATTGCCTCCCCCTCCGCTCTTCCTCCTCAAGGCAATGGCGCGCTGACGCGCCGCGGACTGCTCGGCGGTCTGGCTGCCGGGTTGACGCTGCCATCCTTCGCGCAGTTCCGGGTCGAGATCGCCGGTGTCGGCGCGACGCGCGTGCCGATCGCGATCAGCGATTTCGCCAATGAATCGGCCACCGGCCAGCCGCTCGCGGCCATCATCCGCGCCGACCTCGAGCGCAGCGGCCAGTTCAGCCTCGTGCCGGGCCAGTCCGGGATGTCCGAGACCTCGCAACCTCAGTTCGCCGACTGGCGCGCCCGCGCCGCCGATGCGCTGGCGGCTGGCTCCGCGGCGCGGCTGGCGGACGGCCGCTTCGACGTTCGCTACCGGCTCTGGGACGTGGTCAAGGGCACCGACCTGGGCAGCGAGAGCGTGCCGGTGGTCCCGGCCGACCTGCGTCTGGCGGCGCACAAGATCGCCGACACGATCTACCAGAAGCTCACTGGCGAGCGCGGCGTTTTCGCGACGCGGCTCGTCTACGTCAACAAGGCCGGCCCGCGCTATTCGCTGCGCGTGGCCGACGCGGACGGCGAGGGCGAGCAGACCGTGCTCAACAGTCCGGAGGCGATCATCTCGCCGGCCTGGTCGCCCGATGGCAACGAAGTGGCCTACGTCAGCTTCGAGACCCGCAAGGCGGTCGTCTGGATCCAGGACTTGCGCAGCGGCAAGCGGCGCAAGGTCGCGGACTTCCGCGGCACCAACAGCGCGCCGTCGTTCTCGCCGAATGGCCAGCAACTGGTGGTCACGCTGTCGCGCGAGGGCGGCTCGCAGCTGTATCTGATCAATCGTGACGGCTCGGGCGCCAAGCGTCTGACGCAGAGCTCGGCGATCGACACCGAGGCGCGCTTCTCGCCCGATGGCGCGCAGATCTACTTCGTCAGCGACCGCGGTGGCGCGCCGCAGATCTACCGCATGCCGGCCTCGGGCGGCAACGCGGAGCGCGTGACCTTCAACGGCAACTACAACATCAGCCCGTCCATCAGCCCGGACGGCCGCACGATGGCCTACGTGACCCGCATCGGCGGCGGCACCTTCAAGCTGTGCGTGATGGACCTGGGCAGCGGTCAGGTCCAGCAGATCACCGACACCAGCGACGACGAGCGCCCCAGCTTCGCCCCCAACGGCAAGCTGATCGTCTACGCGACCCGCTCCGGCGGCCGGGACGTGCTGATGACGACGACGCTGGACGGCAAGGTCAAGGCCAAGCTCGCCACGCCGGGCGTCTCCGACATCCGCGAGCCCGCCTGGGGCCCGTTCGGCACCTGATCCGGCGTGCACCGGCTCGAGATGCCTCCGCCTTTCGCAACGCCGGGCACACGGTTTGCCTACGTTGGCGTCGCGCTTCGCCCGTCCTGTGCGAAGCGTGAGCGTGACGCGTCGAGCGCTCGTTCGCGGGTGGCGGCTGGCCCCGCGAATGTGTTAGCCGATGCTTCACAATCGCTGTTTCCCGCGGCTTCACCAGCGGCGCTGTCCGGCCGCGACGTCCTGCCCGTACTCCCCCGCACGCTTTGACCCATAGGAGCGAATGTCCATGAAATTCGAAAAACTGATGCTTGGCCTGGTGGCCGCGGCCGCCCTGTCCGCTTGCAGCTCCACCAAGCTTGACGAGCCCGCGCAGGTCGAGACCAAGGAACCGGTCAAGACCGAACAGGCGCCGCAGGTCGACCCGAACGCCAACGCGCAGCGCAAGGTCGAGACCGTCGACCTGGGCGCGCAGCTGGACGCCGCCGTGTCCAACCAGCGCATCGTGTACTTCGACTTCGACAGCTTCGTCGTCAAGGACGAGTACCGCAGCCTGATCGAGAACCACGCCAAGCGTCTGAACAACAAGAAGACGCTGCAACTGAGCCTGGAAGGCCACGCCGACGAGCGCGGCGGCCGCGAGTACAACCTGGCCCTGGGCCAGAAGCGCGCCGAAGCCGTCGCCAAGTCGCTGACGCTGCTGGGCGTGTCCTCGAACCAGGTCGAGCCGGTGAGCTTCGGCAAGGAGCGCCCGGCCGACACGGGCCACAACGAAGAAGCCTGGGCCAAGAACCGTCGCGTCGAACTGCGCGACAAGTAATCCGGTGACATGAGCATGCTGCGACTCTCCCGTTCCATCCCCTTCGCGCCGGGCGCCGTGGTCAAGGCCACGATGCTGGGCGTGCTGCTGGCGCTGAGCGCCGCTGGCCCCGCGCGGGCGGCGCTGTTCGACGACGACGAGGCGCGCAAGGCGATCCTCGACCTGCGCGCCAAGATGGCTCAGAACGAGGAGGCGCAGCGTGCCCGTGTCGCGGACCTGCAGGCCCAGCTCGAGACCGCACGGCGCGGTCTGCTGGACCTGTCCGGACAGATCGACGGGCTGAAGTCCGAGCTGGCCAAGCTGCGCGGCCAGAACGAGCAGCTGGCGCGCGATCTGTCCGACACCCAGCGCAAGGTGTCGGACCAGTCGGCCACCCTCGACAACCGGCTGCGCCCGCTGGAGCCGCAGAAGGTGTCGCTGGACGGCAAGGAATTCCAGGCCGATCCGGAAGAGAAGCGTCAGTTCGACGCGGCCATGGGCCTGATCCGCCGCGGCGATTTCAACGAGGCAGTCTCCGCCTTCTCGACCTTCCTGACGCGTTTCCCGGCGAGCGGTTATTCCGACTCGGTCCGCTTCTGGCTGGGCAACGCGCAGTACGGCAAGCGCGATTACAAGGGCGCGATCGCGACCTTCAAGTCCTTTGTCGCCGCCAACCCGGAGCACCCGCGCGCGGCCGAGAGCCTGCTGGCGATCGCGAACTGCCAGATCGAGCTCAAGGACACGAAGAGCGCGCGCAAGACGCTGGACGATCTGCAGAAGGCCTATCCCGGCACCGAGGCCGCGAAGGCCGCCAAGGAACGACAGGCCGGCCTGCGCTGAGCGCGGTCAGGCGGGTTCACTTTCTCGCGAGGCGCGCCCCGATGGCGCGCAACCACCTTGACCCAGGACTCCGGGCACGGCCCCCTTGACCTCGACGCGGACGCGGAGCGCCGTTTTGGCGGCCTGCGCCGTCTGCATGGTGAGCGCGACTACGCGCGGCTGCGCGCGGCACGCTTCTGCGTCGTCGGACTCGGCGGCGTGGGCTCCTGGGTGGTGGAGGCGCTCGCGCGCATGGGCGTGGCGCGGCTGGTGCTGATCGATCTCGATCATGTCGCCGAATCCAACATCAACCGCCAGGTGCAGGCGCTGGGCAGCACGCTCGGCATGGCCAAGGCGCAAGCGCTCAAGCAGCGCATCGCCGACATCCATCCCGGCTGCGAGGTCCTCACCATCGAAGACTTCGTCGACGACACCAATTGGCCGGCGCTGCTGGGCGACGTGCAGGTGGACGGCATCGTCGACGCCTGCGACCAGGTGCGTGCCAAGGCGCAGATCGCGGCTTGGGCGAGGGCGCTCCAGCTGCCGCAGATCTGCATCGGCGCCGCGGGGGGCAAGCACCGGCCGCAGGACGTCGAGATCCTGGATCTCTCCGGGACGACGCACGATCCGCTGCTCGCCAATCTGCGGCAGCGGCTGCGCAAGTTCCACGCGGCGCCGCGGCAGGGCGAGATGGGGGTGACCTGCGTCTTCTCGCGCGAGCCGGTGACGCGGCCCGAGGGCGTCCAGGCCTGTGACCTCGATGGCAACCTCAATTGCCACGGCTATGGCTCGAGCGTCGCGGTCACGGCGGGCTTCGGCATGGTCGCGGCGGCGGAACTGGTGAAGAGATATTTGAAGGCACTTGCGCGAGCGCAAAAATCCGTCCTATAATCTGTGGCTCTGCTGAGGGGCAAACAACCTCAAAGCGCAGTAGCGGAGGTCGGGGCATCCCGGCCTTCACTGCTTGAAGCACGGCTTCGGGTCGTTAGCTCAGTCGGTAGAGCAGCGGACTTTTAATCCGTTGGTCGCAGGTTCGAATCCTGCACGACCCACCATTTGCTTCAGATGGTATTTCTCGGGGGCTCTTAGCTCAGTTGGTAGAGCAGCGGACTCTTAATCCGTTGGTCGTAGGTTCGAATCCTACAGGGCCCACCAACCGATCCTGATCCGATCGTCGCAGTGAAAAACTCGCCACAGGCGTGCGATTCACGGATGATGGAACGATGTCAGAGGGGAATCGGTTCTGAGAGGACTGAATATCTGACATAATCTCGGCTTCGCGAGATTCACCGATGGGTGACGCGAAACGAGTGACGCGAAACGAAAAGAATTTCGGGCTCTTAGCTCAGTTGGTAGAGCAGCGGACTCTTAATCCGTTGGTCGTAGGTTCGAATCCTACAGGGCCCACCAAAATACGCGCTGATATCGAATACGCCAGTATCGAATCAGGTCGCGAACGAAAAGGCTGCAGCAGACGCTGCAGCCTTTTTTCATTCTGACGGATGGAATCGCGGGGCAGGCGACGAATTCAAGCTTGTGGCCGGGTCGCGAGTTCTGGCAATTCGGTCGCGACCAAGCTTAGCGGGAGCGGACCTTCATGCGCGCACTGCATGCCCAGGCGCTTTCGCTCAGGGCCGCGGAGTTTCACCAGCGGCGTGTCCTCGCAGCGTCCCCATCCCAGCAGGGCCAGCATCAAGCGCCAACGGCGCCAACCGGTGCGCGATTGGTAGAAGTAGGCTGAATCCTCCGCCGGCAGCAGATGGAGATTGAATGGACCGTCGCGCCGAAGCACGACGCGGGCGGCCACATGCATGATGAGGTAGTGGGGCGCGTCGATGCCGGCCAGCAGTTCATGGCGCGCGTCGCCGAGGCGATCCAGATACGTTGTTTCGCCGAGCGCCATGGCCCAGCGCAATTCGGCTTCCCAGGCGAGGATGAACCGATCCTGCGGTGGCGCCGCGAAGCACCAGTTCTCCAGATAGGGCCAAGCGCCGGCTGCGCCGGCTAGCGGATCTCCGCCGCGCAGGTGGAAGCCGGCGAATCCCCGCTTTCGCGTGGCCAGCGCCAACAGCCATTCTGGCGAGCGCGTGAGGAACAGGCTGGCGTCCAGCCACAGCCCGCCGTGTTGGCCGATCAGCGCCACCCGCAGCCAATCCGCCTGCCGATAGGCCGGCCACGTATCGAAGGCCCAGTGGCAGCGGCCGATTGCCGAGCGCAGCGGGTGCCGTGTCGCGATGCAGCACGTGGACCGTGTAGCCCGGGGCGTGTCGCCGCCAGTTGGCGGCGCAGGCCGCGACGACCGGCGGCAGATCCGCCGAATGCCAGTAACTCCAGATGATGCGCGGGACCGGCCGCCGGGATTGCGGCGTGTGCGCGCGGCTGGTCCAGGCCTTGAGCGACGGCGAACGGTGAGTCCAAAGACGATGAAGGTCGCTGGCGACAGGGCTCATCAATCGCAAGAGAGCCGCGCAGATCTTGAGTTTCATGGGCGAGCATGCTCGGTGCGGCCTCGCCTGCAACGCTATGGCCTCAATCGGTTGATTCGCTCGGATTGCTGACCCATCCGAGTGGGTGACGTGCCTTATTTGGTCAAGGAGACGCGTCTTGTGGCCGTTCGCCCCGCCGCTTGGCGACTTTTCAGGCTGGGCTAGACTGCCCGGCGAAATGTCCGCTCCGAGCGTGACGCTGCCGCGCGGTGATCTGCCGCGGCCCTCCTTTTTTCGACTCCCGGGCCGTCACGGCCTGCTTCGCCGTTTTCCACATGTCCCAGATCTCAGAAGTCCAACTGCTCCAGGCCCTGCAACAGGTCGTCGATCCGAATACGGGGCGCGATTTCGTCTCGACGAAGCAATTGCGCCATCTGAAGCTGGATGGTGATGCGGTCAGTTTCGAGGTCGAAGTGGGTTACCCGGCCGCGAGCCAGATCGATGCGTTGCGGGCGGCGCTGGTCGCGGCGGCGCGGACGGTGCCGGGCGTTGCCAATGTCAGCGTCGGCATCGTCTCGAAGATCGTCGCGCACGCGGTGCAACGCGGTGTCCAGTTGCTGCCTGGCGTGAAGAACATCATCGCGGTCGCGTCAGGAAAAGGGGGCGTCGGCAAGAGCACGACGGCGGCCAACCTGGCGCTGGCCTTGTCGGCCGAGGGTGCCACGGTGGGACTGCTCGATGCCGACATCTATGGCCCCAGCATTCCGCTGATGCTGGGCGTCCACGGCCGGCCGGAGAGCACCGATGGCCAGACGATGGAGCCGCTGACGTCGTACGGGCTGCAGCTGATGTCGATCGGTTTCCTGGTCGAGGATGACCAGGCCATGGTGTGGCGGGGCCCGATGGCGACGCAGGCGCTGGAGCAATTGCTTCGCCAGACGCGCTGGCGCGATCTGGACTATCTGGTCATCGACATGCCGCCGGGCACGGGCGACATCCAGTTGACGTTGTCGCAGCGGGTGCCGGTGAGCGGATCGGTGATCGTGACGACGCCGCAGGACATTGCGCTGATCGATGCGAAGAAGGGTCTGAAGATGTTCGAGAAGGTCGGCGTGCCGATCCTGGGCATTGTCGAGAACATGGCCATCCATATCTGCAGCAACTGTGGTCATGCCGAGCACATCTTCGGCAGTGGTGGAGGCCAACGCATGGCGGACCAGTATGGGCAGGAATTGCTGGGCTCGTTGCCGCTGGCGCTGTCGATCCGTGAGCAGGCCGACAGTGGCAAGCCCACGGTCGTTGCCGAACCGGACGGCCCGCACGCGCAGGCCTACAAGCAGATCGCTCGCAAGATTGCCGTGAAGCTTGCCGGCCAAGCGAAGGACTACTCGTCGAAGTTCCCGACGATCACCGTCTCCAAGAACACCTGACCGCCCCCTTTCCGCCTCTCAAGGGCCGTTGCCATGCTGCGCTGCAACGAGAGCCCCGCGAGCGGGTGCCCCTCGAAGCGAACCCTGACCGAAGGGAAGACTGTGAGCGCAGAGGGGCACCCGCTCGCGGGGCTCATCGCGCTGCTCTGCGCCTGAACGCTGCCGTGCGCCCACCGTTCCCTCGCGTGATGAGAGGGTGACTCCTGATTGGACAAAGTGCTGGCTTTGTGCCGAAATGCCGAGACGGGCCGCGTGACGGTCGTGCGTTTCACCGAGGTCGGCAACGGCGCCGAACCCAGGAGGGCACAAGATGGACATGAACCGGAGGCATTTCTTCCGGGTGAGCGGGGCGGCCGTGATGGGCTCGAGCCTTGTCGCGTTGGGGTTCTCTCCGACTGCGGCTCTGGCTGAGACGCGCCAGTTCAAGCTTGCCCGGGCGACGGAGACCCGCAACACCTGTCCCTACTGCTCGGTGGGTTGCGGGATCATCATGTATGCGCTGGGCGACAAGGCGAAGAACGTCACTGCCGACATTGTGCATATCGAGGGTGATCCGGATCATCCGGTGAATCGTGGCACCTTGTGTCCGAAGGGGGCGGGTCTGCTGGATTTCGTGCACAGCCCCAACCGGTTGAAGTATCCGGAGATCCGTGAGGCGGGTGCCAAGGCGTGGAAGCGCGTGAGCTGGGACGAGGCGATGGATCGTTTCGTCAAGCTGCTCAAGGCGGACCGTGATGCCAACTTCATTGCGAAGAATGGTGACGGCAAGACGGTGAACCGCTGGCTCTCGACTGGCATGATCTGCGCTTCCGCGTCTTCGAATGAGTCGGGCTACATCACCCACAAGGCGATGCGTTCGACGGGGATGCTGGCGTTCGACAACCAGGCGCGCGTCTGACACGGACCGACGGTGGCCAGTCTGGCCCCGACGTTCGGCCGCGGCGCGATGACCAACCACTGGGTGGACATCAAGAACGCCGATCTCGTGCTGATCATGGGCGGCAATGCTGCCGAGGCGCATCCTTGCGGTTTCAAGTGGGTGATCGAGGCCAAGCATCACAACAAGGCCCGGCTGATCGTGGTCGATCCGCGCTTTACGCGGTCGGCGGCGATGAGCGATTACTACGCGCCGATCCGCGCGGGGTCTGACATCGCGTTCCTGGGTGGTGTCATCAACTACCTGCTGAGCAACGACAAGATCCAGAAGGAATACGTCCGCCATTACACGAACGCGCCCTTCCTCATCAATGAGGGCTACAAGTTCGAGGATGGTTTGTTCTCGGGTTACGACGAGGCCAAGCGCGCGTACAACAACGCGTCCTGGGCCTATGAGATGGACGAGAAGGGCTTCGCGAAGGTGGACATGACGATGCAGCACCCGCGCTGCGTGCTCAACGTCATGAAGCAGCATTTTTCGCGCTACACGCCGGAGAAGGTCAGCGAGATCTGCGGCACGCCCAAGGACAGGTTCCTGGAGATCTGCAAGCAGATCGCCGCGACCTCGGTCCCGGGCAAGGTGATGACGGTGATGTATGCGCTGGGCTGGACGCAGCACAGCCAGGGCTCGCAGATCATCCGCACCGGCGCGCTGATGCAGCTGCTGCTGGGCAACATCGGGCAGCCTGGCGGCGGCATGAACGCGCTGCGCGGCCACAGCAACATCCAGGGTCTGACCGACCTGGGGCTGCTGTCGACCTCGCTGACCGGCTACATGACGCTGCCCAAGGACTCGGAGCAGGACCTCGAGACCTACTACAAGACCAAGGCGCTCAAGCCGCTGCGTCCCAACCAGATGAGCTTCTGGCAGAACTATCCGAAGTTCTTCGTCAGCCAGCAGAAGTCGTGGTGGGGCAAGGCCGCGACCAAGGAGAACGACTGGGCCTTCCACTATCTGCCCAAGTGGGACAAGGGCTATGACGTGCTGCAGGCCTTCGAGCTGATGCATCAGGGCAAGGTCAACGGCTACATCTGCCAGGGCTTCAACCCGGTGGGCAGCTTCCCCAACAAGAAGAAGGTGGTGGAGAGCCTGTCGAAGCTGAAGTTTCTCGCGATCATCGACCCGCTCAACACCGAGACCGCCGAGTTCTGGAAGAACTACGGCGAGCACAACGACGTGAAGAGCGAGGAGATCCAAACGGTGGTGTTCCGCTTCCCGAGCACCTGCTTCGCGGAGGAGGAGGGCTCGCTGACCAACTCGGGCCGCTGGCTGCAGTGGCACTGGAAGGGCGCCGAGCCGCCGGGCGAGGCCAAGGGCGACGCCGAGATCATCGCGGAGATCTTCCTGC
>Ga0099823_1000176_pt1 | contig 35142 bp, 29 predicted proteins | sample CowpearedBW_FD_76831 | JGI IMG/M metagenome (GOLD analysis project Ga0099823, IMG submission 76831) | Root nodule microbial communities of legume samples collected from California, USA - Cow pea red BW | ecosystem: Host-associated > Plants > Roots > Nodule | place: USA: California | collected...
ACCCCTCTCCCCCGCCCTCTCCCCGCTTCGCGGGGCGAGGGAGTTGGAAAGCGCCGCCTTCAACGTGCGGAGCGTTGCTCCGAAGACCTGCCTCGCGCACGAACTCGTTCGCGCGCCAAATCCCTGGCGCACGAACTCCCTCGCCCCGTGAAGCGGGGAGAGGGCAGGGGAGAGGGGTGTGGCCATGCGCGCAAGTCCGAGCACTGCGCCGACCCCTCTCCCCGCCCTCTCCCCGCTTCGCGGAGCGAGGGAGTTGGAAGGCTTCATCCGGCATCGCGTGCCAGAAGCCACTTCCGGATCCGTTCCATGACCTCATCGCGCTGCAGCAGCGCCTCGCTGTTGGTGAAGCGCATGACCTGAAATCCCAACTTGCGCAAGACAGCCGTGCGCCTCGCATCGTAGGCAGCCACGTCGGCATCGAAGTGCTGGCCTCCATCAAGCTCGACGACCAGACCCGCTTCGATGCACGCGAAGTCCGCGAAGTAAGGACCGATCGGATGCTGCCGCCTAAACTTCCGGCCCGCCAGCCGCTTTGCTCGCACGCATTGCCATAGCGCACGCTCGGCTTCGGTGCTACTTCGCCGGAGCAAGCGGGCAACTGCATAGGGGTCGGCGCGGGGATCTGCAATGTCGTCCTTCATCGGATCAGTATTCGCCTTTCCACCCTCGTCGAACCTCCCCCGCGAGAGCGCACTCGTCTTTACTCCCTTTTTCCCCGGAAGAGGTGATGGCCGGGGAGCCGCGCACCGTCGTCTCTTTCGGCAAGACTCCAAGCTCCCTCGCGCCCCAACGCCCCGCATATGAGCTTCCCCGCAATGAACTCCCTCGCGCATGAACTCCTTAGCGCATGAACTCCCTCGCGCATGAACTCCCTCTCCCCGCGAAGCGGGGAGAGGGAGTTGAATGCCGAGCCCGGTGAGCCATGCGAGGGAGTTGAATCCCGCGCCCGGCGGGTCATGCGAGTGCGTTGAATGCCGCGTAGCGGGACGCTTGGCGAACGATCCGCGCGCCTGGGCAAAACGCGCGCCCGGCCCGCTCGCCGTTTCCGTGAACTCTGACAGCGCCGCTTCGGCGCCTCGCCGATAAGCTGCCGCCCTCCGCATCTCTTCCCGTCGCGTCCGCGCGGGGCCTCGACCGTGAAGTACTCGACCGCCCGGACCGCCTGGAAACTCCTCGGTCTTCTTCTCAGCGTCCCCGCCACCGCCACCGTCGCCGCCACCGCCGCCGCCTCCACCCCCGACGACGAAGACCAGCTCGAAGCCCTGCTCAAGCGCGAGGTCCAAGGCCCTTCCCGCTACGCGCAGAGCCTCATGGACGCCCCCGCGTCCGTCAGCGTCCTCACCCGCCAGGAGTCCCTCGCCCTGGGCCACCAGACCGTTGGCGACATGCTCGGCCGCCTCCCCGGCATCTACCTCGGCAACACCCGCAGCTACAGCACCCTGGGCGTGCGCGGCTTCAGCCGCCCCGGCGACTACTCCTCGCGCGTCCTCATGGCCATCGACGGCCAGCGCGTCAACGACGCCATCTACGACCAGGGCCTCCCTCAGCTCGAATTCCCCATCGTCGCGGACTGGGTCAAGCGCGTCGAACTCGTCCAGGGCCCCGGCTCCTCCATCTACGGCAGCAATGCGCTGCTCGGTGTCGTGAACGTCGTCACGCTCGACGGCGCCGACGCCCCCGGCCTCTCCGCCCTGGCCAGCGCCGGCGCCAACGGCCTGCGCCGCGCCGAACTCCACTACGGCGCCGCCAGCACCGCCGGCGGCGACCTCTTCCTTGGCGTCAACCTGCAGCGCAGCGGCGGCGAGGACCTCTTCCTCCCCTCCCTCGGCACCCCCGACGGCTGGATCCGCGGCCTGGACGGCGAACGCCAGGCCGCCGTGCTCGCCAAATACCGGCTCGGCCCATGGCGCCTGTCCATGTCCGCCGTCCAGCGCAACAAGGACGTGCCCACCGCCCCCTACGGCACCGTCCCCGGCGTCTCCGGCACCCGCTACACCGACCGCCAGCTGATGCTCGACGCCGCCTACGACGCCGGCTGGCAGGACGACCTGCGCCGCAGCGTGCGCCTGAACCTGTCGCAGTACGACTTCCGCGGCCGCTACGTCTACGGCCTCTCCCCCGACCTCATCCAGAAGGACGAGGCCTACGCCCAATGGCTCACGCTCGACGCGCGCGTGCTCTGGCGCGGCCTCCTCAACCACGAACTGATGGCCGGCGCCGAGCTCCGCACCTCGCCCTACGGCGTCCAGCGCTACTACCAGGTCGAGCCCTACGAGTCCACGCTCGACTCCCACGTCACCCAGGACTCTGCCGCGCTCTTCGCGCAGGACCAGTGGCGCATTTCCCAGGCCTGGCAGCTCACCACCGGCCTGCGCCTGGACCACGCGCGCGGCTTCTCGCCCGCGCTCTCGCCCCGCGCCGTCCTCGTCCACCGCCCCGACGAGCGCCAGACCCTCAAGCTCATCTGGGCCCGCTCCTTCCGCAGCCCCAACCTCTACGAGCGCTTCTACGACGACGGCGGCGTGTCCCAGCTCGCCAACGCCGCGCTGCGGCCCGAGCGGCTCAGCTCCACCGAGCTCGCCTGGGAATACCTGCTGCCCACCGGCCAGGCCCTGGGCCTGAACGTCTACGACACCCGCATGAACCGCCTCATCGAGCAACAGCCGCTCAGCGACGCACTCGACGCGCCCGTGCAGTTCGTCAACCGCGGCCGCGTCAGCCTGCGCGGCATGGACCTCTCGGTCGAGCAGCGCAGCGGCGGCGGCTGGCTCTGGCGCGCCAGCGCCTCATGGATGCACGCCCGCGACGACCAGGGCGAGCGCCTGAGCAACGCGCCCAGCTGGATGGTCAAGGGCCACCTCATCACGCCGGAATGGCGCCAGTGGCAGCTCGGCGTCGAAGGCACCGCCCTCGGCTCGCGTCAGGGCCGCGTGCGCGTGCCCACGGAAGCCTTCCTCAACGCGCATCTGCGCTACCGCCTCGACGCGCGTCAGAGCCTGGCGCTGCACGTCGACAACCTGCTGGACCGCGCCAACGTCGATCCCTCGTCGCCCGACGCCCAGCTCGACCTCATCCCGCAACCGCGCCGCACCTGGCGCCTGGACTGGCGCATCGCCTTCTGACCGCCCCCACGATGCCGATGCGCCGCGCCTTCCCCGCATGCCGCCTCCGCGACCGCTTCCAGCGGCTCGCGGCGCCGCGGCCCGCGCTCGCGCTCGCCTGGCTGCCCGCGCTGCTTCCACGGCTTGCACGGCTTGCACGGCTCGCCCTGTTCGCGCTGCTCGCAGGGCTCGGCGTTGGCGGCGCGCTGTCGCCGCTGCCGGCCCTGGCGCAGGGCACCGGCCCGGACACTCTGAAGGCCGAGGTGACCTACCGCGCCCTGATGTTCGTGACCTGGCCCGCCGAGCGCGAGACCGGCCGCGCGCTGCAGCTGTGCACCGCCGCCGACAACGCGCTCGAGACCGCGATGCAGTCGCTCGCCGGCCGCCCGATCCGGCACCTGGCGATCGAGGTGCGCCGCGTCTCGCGGCCCGAGCAGCTCGGCGGCTGCCATGTGCTCTACCTCGCCGAGCCGCGTCCCGCCTGGCGCGCCGCGATCGAGCATGCGCCGCTGCTCGTGCTGTCCGACGCCGCCGGCATGCTGGACCAGGGCGCCGAGCTCAACCTGCAGGTCGAGGACGGACGCATCGTCTTCGACGTCGACCTGGACGCGGCCCGCCGCGCCGGTCTCACCATCAGCGCCAAGCTGCTGCGCCTGGCGCGCTTCGTGCGCCATCCCTCGACCTCGCCATGAACCCCAAGATCCTCGATGCCCTGGAGCGCTGGCGCGAGCTGGCCGTGTCGCTGGCCGCGCTGCTGACCTTCGCGCTGCTGCTCAGCGCGATGCAGTACTGGCGGCTGCAGGACCGCGAGCTCGAGGACCTGCGCACGCAGGCCGGCATCGTGGCGCAGACGGCCTCCGCGGCGCTGGTCTTCGACAGCCGCGAGGACGGCGGCGAGATCCTGCAGGCGCTCAAGCAGAACCCGGCCACGCTGCGCGCGCGGCTGCTCAAGCGCGACGGCAGCCTGTTCAGCGTCTACCAGCGGCCGCCGGCGCAGCGCTCGCGCTTCGAGGACTGGGCGGGGCAGGTGGCGCTGGAGGTGCCGGTGCTCGCCAACGAGCGCGTGGTGGGCACGCTGTCGCTGGAGGCGAGCCGGCTGCCGATGTGGTGGGACCTGTTGCAGTTCATCGGCGCGACGCTGGGCACGCTGGCCGCGACGGGCGCGCTGGCCTGGCTGCTATCCAAGCGGCTGCGCGCCGAGATGCAGGAAGCGCAGCGCCGCACGCGCTATCTGGCGCGCTTCGACGCGCTCACCGACCTGCCCAACCGCGAGCACCTGCGCCAGCTGCTGGAGAAGGTGCTGAGCCACGACAGCCAGGCGGCGCTGCTGCTGCTGGACCTGGACAACTTCAAGCAGATCAACGACCAGTTCGGCCACGCCGCTGGCGACGCGGCGCTGCAGGCGGCGGGTCAGCGGCTGCGGCAGCTGTGCCGGCCGGGGGACATGGCGGCGCGGCTCTCGGCGGACGAGTTCGCGGTGCTGCTGTCGCCGCGGCCGGACGCGGCGGCGCTGCAGGCGTATGCGGCGCGGCTGCAGAGCGGCCTGGCGCAGCCGCTGTTCTTCGACGGCCATTGGCTGCACCTGCGCGCGAGCACCGGCGCGGTGCTGCTGCCCGATCAGGCGGGCACGGCGAGCGACGCGATGCGCTGCGCGGATGCGGCGATGCGGCAGGCCAAGCAGATGGGCAAGGACAGCTTCCAGCTCTTCACGCCGCAGCTGGGGCAGATGCTGCAGTCGCGGCTGGCGCTGGAGAACGATCTGCGCGAGGGCCTGGTGCTGGGGCAACTGCGGCTGGCCTATCAGCCGCAGTACGACGCCGGCCGCCGCATCCGCGGCCTGGAGGCGCTCGCGCGCTGGCATCACCCGGAACGCGGCTGGGTCTCGCCGGTGGAGTTCATCCCGGTGGCGGAGTCCTCGGGGCTGGTGGTGGAGCTGGGGCTGACGCTGCTGGCGCAGCTGCGGCTGGACCTGGATCGATGGAAGGCGCTCGGGCTGGCGTGCCCGCCGGTGGCGATCAATCTGTCGTGGGAGCAGTGCAGGAAGCCGCAGCACCGCGAGCGCTTCCTGCAGCAGCTCAAGGCGCTGCAGCTGAGTCCGCGGGAGGTGGAGTTCGAGCTGACGGAGAGTCTGAACTTCGAGGACATCGACAAGCCGGATTCTTTCGTCTTCACGCTGCAGGGGCTGGGCTACGGGCTGGCGATCGATGACTTCGGGACGGGGTACAGCTCGCTGGCGTACCTGCGGCGGCTGCGCTGCCGCAAGATCAAGATCGACCGGTTCTTCGTGCACGGCATGGCGATGAACGACGACTCGCGGATGCTGGTGGAGTCGATGGTGCGCGTCGCGCATGCGATGCGGATGACGGTGGTGGCGGAAGGCGTCGAGCTCGAGGCCGACGAGGCGGCGCTGATCGCCATGGGCTGCGACCTGATGCAGGGATTCGGGTTCTGCAAGCCGGTGCCGCCGGAGGAAGTCGAGAGGCTGCTGGCAAGGCCGTGATGACGTGACATCGGCGCGGCGCGGCGCGCGCGAGCCCGGCCCACGCTCACACCACCTGTTCGATCGCGCGCTTGAGCAGCGACAGCCCGAGGTCGATCTCCTCGTCGCTGACGGTGAGCGGCGGCGCGATGCGGAACACGCCGCCCATCATGGGCAACTGCACGATGTTCATGCTCAACCCGAGCGCCATGCACGCCCGCGTGATCGCCGCGCCGAGCTCCGGCGCCGCCTCCTTGCCGGCCTGGCTCTTGACGATCTCCACCCCCAGCAGCAGCCCGCGCCCGCGCACGTCGCCGATGCAATCGAACTCGCGCTGCAGCCGCCGCAGCCCTGCCTCCAGCCGCGCCCCGGCCGTGCGCGCCCGCGCCACCAGCCCATCCCGCTCGACGATCTCCAGCACCTTCAGCCCCACCGCCGCCGGCAGCGGGTCCGAGACATGCGTCGTGTAGAACAGGAACCCGCGCTCGTGGCAGCGCTCCTCGATCTCCGCCGTCGTCAGCACCGCCGACAACGGGATGCCCGCGCCCAGCGTCTTGGACAGCGTCAGGATGTCCGGCGTCACGCCATCGCGCTCGCACGCGAACATCGCGCCCGTGCGCCCGATCCCCGTCTGCGCCTCATCGACGATCAGCAGCATCCCGCGCTCGCGGCACTTCGCGTGCAATGCGCTCAGGTACCCCGGCGGCAGATCGATCAAGCCGCCCGAACTCAAAATCGGCTCCGCGATGAAGGCCGCGAGATTCCCGCTCGACTGCCGGTCGATGAGATCGAACGCGTAGTCCAGCTCCGCCTGCCAGTCATAGACGCCCTGGCGCTCGAACCGCGGCCGATACGGATTCGGCGCCGGGATCGCGAACGAGCCCACCGCCGCCGGCCCGTAGCCCTTGCGTCCCGCGCAATAGGTCGCCGACGCCGCCACGCCCGTCATGCCGTGCCACGACTGCGCGAAGCTCACGACCTCATACCGGCCGGTGTAGAGCTTGGCGAGCTTGATCGCCGCTTCATTCGCCTCGGCGCCGGTGCTCAGCAGCATCGCGCGCTCCAGCCCGGACGGCGCGATGCCCGCCAGCCGCGTCGCCAGCTCGACCACGGGCCGGCTCAGCATGCCGCTGAAGAGATGGTCCAGATGGCTCGCGTGCTCCGCGATCACGGTCGCGATCTCGACATGCCCATGCCCCAGCAGCGAGCTCATCTGCCCCGAGGTGAAGTCCAGGATCGCGCGGCCGTCGGCGTCGTAGACGAAGCTGCCGCGCGCGCGCTCGATGATCAGTGGCTCGAAGCTGCCGCCGTAGCGGATCAGATGCTGGCGGGAACGTTCCCAGAAAAGCGGATCGGCATTGCGCGACATGAGGTCCTCCATCAACCATCGAGGACCCGGAGCGTAGGCACATCGCCGCCGCCGCGGTAGCCAATAGTGTTGATGGCTGATATCAGCGCGGCAGGAACTTGCGGACGTGGGCCGCGAACGCGGCGGTGAGCGGCGACGGCCGCTCCCGGTCGAAGGCCAGCGTCAGCGCGACGGCCGGCAGCGCCGGCAGGCCGCGGTCCTCGCCGAGGATCTCCAGGTCCTCCGGCACCGCGGCGCGCGTCAGCACCGTGACCGCCTGGCCCGAGCGCGCCATCCCGAGCAGTCCCGCCAGGCTGCTGCTCGCATAGGCGATGCGGAACGCGCGTCCCTGCGCCTGGAGCGCCTGACGGGCCAGCACGTGATCGAGCGCGTCGGGCGCGCCCAGGGCGAGCGGCAGCGGCGTCATGCCGACGGCCGGTGTGCCGCGCTGCGCGACCCACACGAGCGGCTCCTCGCGGATGACCTCGGCCTCGCTGCCCGACGCCACCGACACCAGCGCCAGATCGGCCGCATGGCGCGCGAGCAGTTCCAGCAGGCGCGGGGTGGGGGCGCACACGACCTCCATCTGGACCTGCGGATGCAGGCTGGCGAAGCCCTGCAGCAGATGCGGCAGCAGCGAGACCGCGTAGTCCTCCGGGCAGCAGAAGCGCAGCAGGCCGGACATGCGCTGGCCGCGCAACTCGGCCAGCGCCTCGTCGTGCTTGCGCAGCAGCTCGCCCGCCTGCACGACGAGGCGTTCGCCAGCGGCGGTGAGCGTCACGCCACGCCCGGTGCGATGCAGCAGCGGCTGGCCGGCGACATCCTCCAGCCGCTGCATCTGCATGCTCAGCGCCGATTGCGTCCGCCCCACGCGCGCGGCCGCCTTGCTGAGCGCGCCAGTCTCGGCGACGGCCAGCAGGCTTCGGAGCAGATCGATGTCGAGGGCGGCAGTCACCGGCGGCAGGGAAGGGGAGGCACAGAAACGGCGGCCATCCTAACGGGGAAGGGAAATGAAAGGAGGGCGCCGCAGCGCCCCCCGGGGTTCTCAATGAATCAGTGATCAGTTGCGACTGTTGATCTCTCGGTCGAGCCACTTCCCACCGCAGTAAATGATGGCGGCGGTCTCACTCACCCCCGGCAATCCAGCGATTTCGTGCAGGCATCCAACGAAATCAAAGCTCCCGGGCCGCTCATAGCCTTCCGGAACGGGGACTGGCGCCCGCCCTTCTGGCGTACCTGCCCAGCTATCCCCGCCGAAAACCATGTCGATCTCTTTGTCGGTCAAGACTTGCATATTCGCTTTCGAAGTTTCCGAGATTCGCTCGGCGCGAACGGCCGAGGAACGTCCGTGGATCGAAAGCTATCAGGCTGCTGAGTGTCTGCATATTGCTCATGAAAGCCGGCAAATTCTTGCGTGTCGACGGATTCAGCGAGATAGTTAATGAAAGCTAGTTCATCTAGCTGGTGGCAAACATAGGTAATCGGGAAACTCCTCGCGATGACCGGTTTCCGGATGACTAGGATGCGGCTCCCGATCGTTTATGTCTTGATTTATGTCTTGGTATGTTGCTCGCCTGAAAAACCTTCCATTCACCTATAAGAAGCTGGCCAGGATATTCAAGTGGATGCCGCTACTGATTCTCATCGTGCTCTTGGAGAAGTGGCCAGCGCTCGTCGGTGGGTTTGGCGGATGGTCAATATCCGAGTCCAGGTTCGATGGGGACATCCAGCTCTTCATGAATCTTGAAATGACGCTCATGGGACTGGCGGTGCTGGGCGGCTTGACCTGGTGGAACGTCGGCCCGCGATGGTTGTTGCTGCTCCGGCCGGCCCTGGCGATCGGCATCCCGGTGGCGATGGCGATCCTGCTGATCACGTTCGGGACCGCATTCGCCGTCAACCCCGAGGTTCTTCATCACGAGCTCCGTCCGATCAATCCGCTTGAGCAACCGCAATCCTGGCTGGTCGCCATGGCGACGCTTTTGCTGGGGGCGCTGCAGCAGGAGATCTGGGGCCGCGCGCTTTTGCAGTCCACGCTGCAGCGGATGTTTGGCAACCGATGGGTCGCCCTGTTCATCGCCGCTTTGATGCTCTCGGTCGGTCAAGCCAGTAACAGGGCGGCAACCTTCTGCTCTGCCATCTTGTTCGGTGTCGTCTTCATCCGTACGCGATCGGTGATCAGCACGACCTTCGTTCACGTCGCACTGGATCTCGCTCTTGGCCTCCTTCAAGGGGGCACCTTCATCGCCCCAGGCTTGCTGGACCCGTCCCGTTTCCGAGCGGCCAAGCCGCTTCTGTTCATCAGTGTTCTGCTGCTTGCTCTTGCCGTCGAGCTTTGGCACCGAAGAAACTCTCGTGGGCCGGACCGAGTCAAGACTTTCGCGAAGAACCTGCTGCTGATCGTGGCCGCGCTGGCGTTGTGCGAGCTGGTTGGCAGGCTGGTATCTCCCGTTTGGCCCGTGCTGGTCCAGAACCAACAATGGATCACCCCTTATCTGAAGATGCGGGCGGGCCTGGTGATCGAAGTTGGCGTCGCGGTCGCCGTGCTCGCTTGGCTGCATCGCGGACCGCCCCTGCGGACATTGTTTGCGCCGCGCCCGGCAGCGGCGCTTGGCGTTTCCCTCGCGGCAGCGATGCTGCCCGCGCTTGCTGCGGCGATTGCCGCCCCAGGGGAGTTCTGGGCAGCGCACCTCGCTCTTCCAGCTCCCTACGCTGCTGATCCCGGGCTGCTGACGGGCGTCGTGCTGACCATCGTCGTTGGCGCGTTCGCCGAGGAGATGTTCTGTCGCGCGCTGTTGCAGCCTTTGCTGAGCAGACTGTTCTTCAGCCAATGGGTGGGAGCGGTCGCGGGTGCGCTGTTGTTCACCTCCATGCATACGATCGGCAACGAGGCATTCATTTTCCCGGGTGGCCTGCTCCTGTCGATCGTCTTCATGAGGACCCAATCCATCGTCTGCACGACCCTGCTGCATGTGGCGCTGAATGTCTCGCTGACCCTCACCCGGGGAACGACCTTCATGGAGTCGGCTTACATGTCCACAGAAGCGTTCGATCCTGCGAGGCCCGTCTATGGCGTCCTGCTGGTCGCGCTCACCATCGCCTTCGAATGGTGCTGGCGCCGCTCCGAGCGCGCGCGCACAGGGCGCCTCGCGCCTCCCCCGAACGAGAGAATCCCCGGCTTCGATCCCGCGTCACTATCGCCGTGACTCCACCCTCGTCACTCCGATGCAGTACCGCTCCGTTCCCCGGCTGGCGCCGGCCGCGCTCGCCCTCGCGTTCGCCGCTCCCTCGGCCCATGCCGACTCCACCGTCACCATCTATGGCCGCCTCAACGTCTCGCTCGAGCACGCCGATGCCGGCCACTCACCGCGCGATCGCGCCGTCGATCGCGAATCCAACAACCGCTCCGTGATCGGTTTCCGCGGCGCGGAGGACCTGGGCGGGGGCCTGCAGGCGCTGTTCCAGATCGAAGGCTCGCTCGCGGTGGACACCGGCGCGGGATCGTCACTCGCCAATCGCGACACGCGCGTGGGGCTGCAGACGCCCTATGGCCTGCTGTTCGCCGGGCACTGGGGCACGCCCTACCTGCTCGCCACGAGCAGCTTCGATCCCTGGTATCCAACCACCGCCGGCTACATGTCGCTGATGGCCAACGGCTCCGCGCCGACAACCAACCACACCGCCAACACCGCGTCCTTCGACCGGCGTCAGCAGAACATCGTGCAGTACTGGACGCCGGCCTGGAACGGCCTCGCGGGCCGCGTCGCGTATGCGGTCAACGACGGCGACACCGGCCCGGGCGGATCGCGCCCGGATCTGTGGTCCGCCTCGATCACGTGGGACAGCGGTCCGTGGAATCTGGCGCTCGCGCACGAGCGGCATCGCGGCTACCAGGGCCCGGGCCTCACCGACTCGGCGACCAAGATCGGCGCCGCGTACCGCCTCGGCGCGTGGCGCTTCGCCGCCGCCGCCGAACGGCTGCGCTACGAGACACCGATCGGCGCGCTCAGGCGCGATGCGTTCTTCGTGACCGCGAACTGGCAGATCGCCGCGGCGCTCAACCTGCGCGCGAGCTTCACCCACGCCGGCGATGGCAAGGGCCCAGCCGGCGCGCGCGTCGGCTTCGTCTCGGCGGGCGACGACAGCGGATCGCGGCAATGGACGCTCGGCGCAGACTACGCGCTCTCCAAGCGCACCGGGCTCTACGCCTATGTCTCCCGCATCGACAACCAGGCCCGCGCCGCCTACGACTTCGCGATCAACCCGCTGGGCATCGGGGAGGGGGAGAAGCCGACCGTCGTGGCGGTGGGGGCGAGGCATAGCTTTTGATGCGCCTCTGTCGAATGACGTGATGCGCGCACGAGCCATGTCCTCTTATCATCTCGCCTCGTAAGCGCTTGGACCCCATGACCTGACAGTTCCCTCCACGGACGGACGTCAGATCCCAAGACGCAAAGAGGGGACGGCCGCGAAAGCGGCCGTTTTCCTTTGAGCCGCTGATCCTGTTCACAGATCCCCTCGTCATATCGATATGACCTCGTCCCGGGACGACTGGTGGCAACATCGGCGCTTCCTACGAACAACGAGGGGCCTCATGAAAGCTCTGCGCACTTCCCTGATCGCGGCCGCGCTGCTCGCCGGCGCTTCCCTGGCGGCTCACGCCGCCGACCTGCTCGACGACGTCAAGGCACGCGGCACGCTGCGCGTCGCCGTCGAGGGCACCTATCCCCCGTTCAACTTCAAGGACGCCAAGGGACAGCTCGACGGCTTCGACGTCGACATCGCCAAGGCCATCGCCGCCAAGCCCGGCGTCAAGCCCGAATTCACCACCACCGAGTGGAGCGGCATCCTCGCCGGCCTGCAGGCCGGCAAGTACGACGTCATCGTCAACCAGGTCGCCGCCACGGACGAGCGCCGCAAGACCTTCGACTTCTCCGCCCCCTACGTCACCTCCTATCCCCAGTTGATCGTCCGCGCCAACGAGTCCCGCAAGCTCCAGTCGCCCGCGGACCTCAAGGGCAAGAAGGTCGGCGTCGGCCAGGGCAGCAACTTCGCCGACCTCGCCAAGAGCTGGGACGGCGTCGAGGTGCGCACCTATCCCGGCGCCACGGAGTACCTCCAGGACCTGGCCACCGGCCGCATCGACGCCGCCCTCAACGACAGCCTGCTGATCCCCTACCTCAAGGAGAAGACCAAGCTCCCCGTGAAGGCCGGCGCCGCCATCGGCACCCCCGCCACCAACGCGATTCCCTTCCGCAAGGGCAGCCCGAAGTTCCAGGCCGCCATCGACAAGGCGATCGCCGACCTGCAGGCCGACGGCACCTACGCGAAGATCTCCACCAAGTGGTTCGAGCGCGACGTCAGCAAGCCCATCGACAACAAGTGACCCCCGGCGGCCGCCGCCCCGGCGTCAGACCGCGATGCGCGGTCTCTCGTCGAGCCGGCCGCCCTCCAGCACCAGCACGCGCTCCGCGCCGGCGATCGTGTCCGGCCGGTGCGCGATCAGCAGCCGCGTGACCGGCAATTGCGCGAGGTTCGCGGCCACCGCCCGCTCCCGCTCGACATCGAGGTGGCTGGTCGCCTCGTCCAGCGCCAGGATCCTCGGCCCGCGGTACAGCGCCCGTGCCAGCAGCAGCCGCTGCTTCTGTCCGCCCGACAGCCCGCTCCCCAGATCCCCCACCAGCGTCTGGTAGCCCATCGGCATCCGGCAGATGTCCTCATGCACCAGCGCCAGTGCCGCGCAGGCCTGCACCCGCGCCAGATCCGGCCGCGAATCGAAGAAGGCGATGTTGTCCGCCAGCGAGCCCGTCAGCAACGCATCCTCCTGCATCACCGTCCCGATCTGCGCGCGCACGTTCTTCAGCCCCAGTTGCCGCATCGGCATGCCGCCGAAGCGCACCTCGCCCTCCACCGGCTCCAGCAGCCCCAGCAGCAGTTTCATCAGCGTCGTCTTGCCCGCGCCGCTCGGCCCCGTGATGGCCACGCTCTGACCCGCCGGCACCACCAGGTTCGCGTGCCGCAGGATCCACGGCTCGCGATCGCCGTGGCGGAAGCTCACGTCGCGCAGCTCCAGGCTCGCGTCCAGGTGCGCCAGGTCACTCGCCGGCGCCTGGTCCGGCTCCGGCGGCTCCAGCGCGATGTCGGCCAGCCGCTCCGCATGCAGGCCCAGCATGCGGAGCTCCACCGCGTAGTCGATCAGGGCCGACACCCGCCCGGTGAACTGCGTCTTGTAGCTGAGGAACGCGAACAGCATGCCCACCGTCATCGCCGAGGCCGCCGGCGCCCCCGTCGAGGCGCCTTGCTGGACGTCCAGGATCAGCGTCGCGCCCAGGTAGAGCACCAGCAGGTTCTCGACGCCGAAGATGAAGGCGTTGGCGGTGCTCATCGCCATCGACAGCTTGGCGGTGCGCACGTCGCGGTTCTGGACCTCGACGATCAGGTTCTGCCACTGCGCGCGCCGCTCCTGGTCGCGGCCGAACAGCTTGAGCGGCATCATCGCCCGCAGCGTCTCCAGGAAATGCGTGCTCTCGCGGGCCGCCACGACCAGACGTTCCGAGGAGGCGTTGCGCAAGGGGCCGTAGCTCGCCCATCGAAGCAGGCCATAGAGCCCGACCGCCGTGATCACGACCAGCGCGAGCGGCCACGCGTAGATCAGCATCATGACCAGCGCCGCGATCCCCATCAGGCCGTCCAGCACCGCCTCGATGGCGGCGGTGGTCAGCGTCTTCTGGATCGCGTCGACCGCGCCGAAGCGCGAAGTGATGTCGCCCAGATGGCGCTTCTCGAAGAATGCGACTGGGAGCCGCAGCAGGTGCGCGAAGGCGTTGCCGCGCCATTGCAGCGACAGCGTCTGCGTCAGCAGGATCAGCATCCATGACCGCGCCAGGCCCAGCGCCGTCTGCGTCACCAGCAGCAGGCCAAAGCCGGCGACGAGCAGCTTCAGCAGATCGCGGTCGCCGGAGGTCAGCACGTCGTCCACGATCAGCTGGTTGAACAACGGCGCGACGATCGCGAAGAGCTCCAGGACCAGCGCGACCAGCAGGATCTGCGTCAGCGAGCGGCCCAGGCCCAGCACCTGACCGGTCAGCGCGCGCAGCGACACGCGCGGCGGCGCTGCCGCCGCGCTGAACTCCGCATTGGGCGTGAGCTCGACGGCGACGCCGGTGAAATGCGGCGACACCTCGTCCAGGCTCATGCGGCGTTCGCCCACCGCGGGATCGAGCACCGTGACGGTGTCGCCGCGCAGCTTCGTCATCACGACGAAGTGGTTCATGTCCCAGTGCAGCACGCAGGGCAGGGCAAGCTGCCGCAGTTGCGAGAGCTCCAGCTTCAGCGGCCGGCCGGAGAAGCCCAGGCCGGCCGCGATGTCGAGCAGGTCGCGCAGGGACAGGCCCTTCAGCGCCGAAGGGAACCGGCGGCGCAACTCGGGCAGCGTGACGGGCCGGCCATGCGCCGACGCGATCATCGCCAGGCAGGCCAGGCCGCATTCGGCGATCTCGGCCTGAAGAATGGGGGTGGGGCGGGACATGGGCTCAGATGCGCTTGGCGGTGGCCAGCAGCGGCTCGAACAGCCATTCCCAGATGCGCCGGTGCTCCAGGCTCACGTCGGCCTCCAGCGCCATGCCCGCGCGCAGCGGCAGCTCGCGGCCATAGGCGGCGATGGCCTGCCGGTCCAGCCGCACGTCGATGCGATAGAGCGGCTCGTTGGCCTGCGCCGCGCTGACCAGCGCCTGGGCCTGCCCCGCCGGCAGGTCCTGGGGCGCGATCGGCGTCGGGCTCACATGGGCGACCTCGCCGCGGGCCATGCCGAACTTCTGGTAGGGGTAGGCCGCGTAGCGCAGCCACACCGCCTGCCCGGGTTGCACGAAACCGACCGTGCGGCTCGGCGCGTAGAGCTGCGCGACCAGGCGCGCCGCGGGCGCCGTTTTCGCGTCATCCGTCGTCCGCCGCGCGTCGGCGATCAGCGTCACCAGCGTCTGTCCGGCCTGCACGCCCTGGCCGGCATGGAGCGGCAGGGCGCTCACGCGTCCGTCCCGCGGCGCCGTGACGGCGACACCGGCACGCGCCTCCAGTTCGGCGCGTTCCTGCTCCAGTTGCGCGACGCTGCGGTCGAGCTGGGCCAGCGAGGTCGCCAGTGCCGTCGGAATGGCGGCCAGCTCCGCCTCGAGTCCCTTGGCCTCGCGCATCAGCGTCTCGATCACGCGTTGACTGCCGCGTTCGCGGGCGCGCAGGTCCAGCAGCGCCTCATCCTTCTCCTGCGCCTGCGTCTGTGGCACGAAGCCGCTGGCCGCGAGCGCCACGTAGCGCTGGCGGTTCTGATGTCCCAGTGCGACCCGCTGCCGGACCATCTCCAGTTCCTCGCGCGCCTGGGCGGCTTCGACGTGCAGGCTTCGCAGGCGATCGCCGATGGTCTGGTGGCGCTCGCCGGCCTGCCGCTGCTGCAGCCGGCGTTCCAGATCGAGGCTGTCGCGCCGCGTCTGGATCGCCCGCAGGTTGAGCGCGCCCATGTCGCCGCCGTCGAGCAGCCGCTCGCTGCGCACGCGCACCAGCGGCTGGCCCTGCCGGACCGGCTCGCCTTCGCTCACGAGCAACTCATGGACCTGGCCGGCGAGCGGTGAGGCCACGTGCAGCAGGCCGCCGGCCGGCATGAGCAGCCCGGGCACGCGGGCCTTGCGCGCGACCTCGCCGATGACCGTGAAGGCGATCAACGCGATCGCGAGTGCCAGCGCGATGCCCGCGACCAGGCCGAATCCGGGCCGGCGCGCCACCCGGATGGTGCCGAGCCAAGAGGCTCGCTGGGATTCCATGACTGCCGCTCGAAACATGGGCGTGCCTTCGTCCTCGATGCCGCTCCAGCGGCGAAGGAGACACATTCTTCGGGCGTTTCGACGGGATGCAACGAAGCCGGCGGGGTGGCTCCTAAGGAGGATTGCTCCGTCACCGGAATCGTGCCTCTTCGTGACGTCCAGAGGTCCACTGACCTGCATTCGTGGGGCGGCCGCCCGATATCGGTCAGGCCGCCAGCAGGAGTGGTGAGTGCGGGTGGGGTTGCCATCGAGGGTGAGAACAGGTGGCCATGAGTGAACTGACGCAAATCGGTCAGCGTGCGTGGCTGGGGCTGGCGTCTTTCGAGCGCGGAATGTGGCGCGGCGCCCACGCCGGAGAAAGCGAGGGCGCCGCGACATCGGCTGCACGCGGGCCGGCCGAGTGGCCGGCGCGGCGACAAGCGGGTCTTACTTCTTGCGGTCCTTCATGTGGGCGGCCGCGTACTGCCTGACCTGGTCGAGCGTGACCGAGCCGGTCTTCTGGGTGTCGATCTCGTCGAAGTGTTTGGCCAGGCGGGGCATGCCGGCCTGGGCTTCGGCCTTGGTCAGCTTACCGTCGTGGTCCGTGTCCGCGGCGGCGAAGCGATCCTCGAGCTTCTGCCGTGGCTTGGCGTCCTGCGCGTGCGCGGGCACGGTGGTCAGGGCGAGGGCGGCGATCAGGGCGCCAGCCATGGCGGTCAACACTGCTTTCATGGGAACTCCGCTGAAGTGGAGCCCACAGCGTCGCATCGCCGCGCGCGCGATTGATGAGGCGGGGGTAAAGCTTCGTGAATCAGGCGCCTCGTGGACGCCCTTGCCGGACCAGTTTCCAAAGCTTGCCCACGGACAGTGCAGTGCTTGCGCAGCCTGCGTTCTCCAACACCGCGAGCAATGTCGCGCGCTTCATCGGAGGACGGCGTAGGCGCTTGCAGAGCGCTGACAGCGTTGCGAGACAGATCGCTGGCCGTATGGCGAGCATTGCTTGCAGGAAGGCGTCCGGCCGCGCAGCGAGCACCGGAGTTCCAGTGAACGCGCGCTGCGGAAGGTCGCGCGTGTTCTGCGTGACAAGGACTACCGCTGTTTGGCCGGGTGCGCTTCTGCTGAGATGCAGGGCGGCCGCTGCCACGTGCTGGTCCTTGGGATCCGTCAAGCCGGCAAAGGATGTCTCCAAGCGCTCGTAACCGGTGACCGTGGCATCTGGGAAGCTTGTCTGCATGAGCGCCAGCAAGCGATCGACGCGCTCGGTCGGCAGCCGATACCTGCTCTGCAGGCCTGCGAGGTTCCGACGCACCTCCTCGAGGATGTGCTTGGACCAATGGGGACGGAACAAGCGCGCTTCCACAAGTTCGAGGAGTACGGCGCGCAGGTACTGCGGCACCAAGACATTGGCGTCCAGAAGGACGGTGGGTGGGCCTGAGCGGATGAGCGTCTCAATGTCGGACTGGAGGCAAGTGCTCTGCTGATTCATCCGGACTTCGTTCCCTTGGACGGTTTGCGCTTCGCGGACTGTCCTGCGAGTTGCTTCGCCGATCCCCAGTGAACACCCTTTCGCGCGGCTGCGCGCCTGGCGTCCGCCAGCTCCTTTTCAAGGAGCGGCTCAGTCAGTTCGAGCATCTCGTCGAGCGCTCGCCGCTGACGCAGCGACGCTTCTCGATAGGCTATGACCATTTCACGAAGGACGCGGCGCTGCCCGCCTTGGGTGATCTCGACGGGACCCAGGTGTCCCTGATCACACAGCATGGCCACATGCGGCCGGCTCAGCCCCAGCAGGCTCGCGGCCTCGGAGGTGGTGATCCGTTCTGGCTTACCGATGACGACCGGCACCTGAGTCGCCGGTTCGAAGCGCATCAGCACCGCCGCTGGCCGGGTCGGATCGGCGAAGTACTCCACCTTCACCCGCCGGTCGCCATACTGCGGGTCCCGCACGCGCACGATCGAGCTCGCCAGCACTTCCAGTTCATTCAAGACTTTCTCCACGGCGCCGTGCACATCCGCAAGCGCCTCCGGATCGGGATAGGGATCATCTGCGCCGAGGTGGGCGCAGATGGCCAGCGCCCGCCGGACAGCGGCGGTCAAGGTTTCCGGCGCATCGCTTTGCGCCCCTGGCGCGAAATGCATCCGCGTCGGCGGTGGCGGCGCCTTCGGTCTGCGGCTGCGCGTGGCGCGGGAGGTCTGGGCGTGCTTGCTGGTGCTCATGTTCCCGAGCCTACTGCGTCCCCGCGATCTCGAAAATAGCGAAACGAAGCTGGCGCATGCAAGTCAGTCCGCCTGACTACACTGTCGCCCCTTCCCCCGAGCCCGCAACCAGCCGCTTCTCGTAAAGCTGCGTGAATCAGCGAGAGCCTCGAGCGCCCTTCACGCCGGGCTTGTCAATCCGCTGCGCTCGACCTGCAACCGAGCACGCTGGGTTGCCTGATGCAAGCGGGTCATCAGAACGTCTCGAGGTGGCAGGGCGGTCAAGTACTCCGCGACGTGGATGCCTGACTTGTCCAACTCCAGCAACTCGATCTGCTCGGACTTCTTGCCCGTGCAAAGGATGATGCCGAGCGGCGACCCTTCGCTCGGGGGGAGACATGCGCTGAGCATCGCGCAAGGTGGCGAGTTCCTTTGCGATGGTTTCGTCGGGCCTCTGGGAGAGCGCGGTTCGCTGGTAAAGCAGGGAGTCGATGCGCTCGCGCAGCGTGCGAACGCTCCAGCGTTCCGAGCAGGCCATCTGCAGGTAATACTCGCGCTCGAGAGAGTCTTTCAGGCCCAGTAGCGCGACGAAGTGCGACCAACTCAATTGTCGCGACACTGTCGCGACAATCGGCTCGTCAGGGAATGTTGCGGCGAACTTGACCATCCGACGCAGGTTCTTTTCCCCGAATCCGCGGCCGTAGTGAGCGACCAGTTGTGAGGCCAGGGTCGAAACAACCTCGTCGCCATAGCCGGCTCGTTGTCCGGCCAGCACCTCTGTTTGGATGCGATGGCCGATCCGCCAGAACAGGAGGGTCAACTCGGCATTGACCGCCTGCGCAGCGCGCGTGCGCGATGCATCGATCAGCGCCTGGATGTCCCCCAAGAGGACGCGTGAGATGTTTCGGTTGGACTCGGGCATGTTGGAGTGTTCGATCTGGCTCATGGACTCCAGCCTAGGAGCGCTGCTGTCTCTCGTGAATTCCAGAAAGAGGCCAGCCTTTCCAGGTCAGTCCGCCTGACTACACTGTCGCCCCTTCCCCCGAGCCCCCCATGCAGCCGCTTCTCGACGCCATCGCCACCTTGTCCCGCCCGACCCAGGCCTGCCGCGTCTTCCACGGCCGTGGCGGCCTGCATCCAGGCTGCGAGCACTGGGCGCTCGACTTCTACCCGCCCGTCTGGCTGCTCACCAGCTTCGCGCCGGTGGAGGAGGGCGAGCTCGCGCGCATCGGCAGCGCGCTCGCTGCTCGCTGGTCCGAGATCGCCCCGGGCGAGCCGCTGAACTGGCTCTTCCAGCATCGCGACGAAAACCGCCCCGTCAACCGCCTGATGGCCGGCGCCATCCCCGACGAACATGTCGTCGAGGAAGACGGCCTGCGCTTCCTCGTCAATCTGGCGCATGGGCAGAACCACGGCTTCTTCCTCGACATGGCCGAGGGCCGCCGCTGGGTCCGGCGCTGGGCGCAGGCCCGCCCTGGCGGACGCGTGCTGAACCTGTTCGCCTACACCTGCGCGTTCTCGGTCGCCGCGCTGCACGCCGGCGCCGCCTCGGCGGACAACTACGACATGGCGCGCGCCCCGCTCGCCATCGGACGGCGCAACCATCAGCTCAATGGCGTGCAGGACCGCGCCTCGTTCCACGCGCACGACATCTTCAACTCCTGGGGCAAGATCCGCCGCGGCGGTCCCTACGACCTCATCGTGCTGGACCCGCCGAGCTACCAGAAGGGCAGCTTCGTCGCGACCAAGGACTACGCCCGCCTCGCACGCAGGCTGCCCGAGCTGCTCGCGCCCGGCGGCCATGCGCTCGTGTGCCTCAACACGCCCAAGCTCGGCACGCAGTTCCTGCATGAACTCCTGGCCACCGAAGCGCCCGGCCTCGCGTTCATCGAGCGCGTCGCCAATCCGGCGAGCTTCGCCGACGTCTCGGACGAGCGCGCGCTCAAGGTGCTCGTGTATCGCCAGCCGATGCCGCCCACCTGACGCGCGCGGCGGCTACCATCCGCCGTCCTTCATCCACCGTTTCCCTTCGACCCCCACCGCCATCAGGGAGAGCCTCATGGGCCTGTACGCCAGCTTCCGACCGATCGACGAGGACACCGCGCAGTCGCTGCGCGACGACCCCGAGGCGATCGAGCGCCTGTATGACGAGGAAGAGGAGATCGAGGATCCGGCCGATCTCGGCATCGTGGACGTGGACAAGGCCTGGCACGGCCTGCACTTCCTGCTGAGCGCGATCGCCGAAGCCGCCGGCGCGGGCGAGGACGCGCCACTGGCGCAAGCCGTGCTCGGCGGCGATCCGGTCAGCGAGGACGAGGACGTGCGCGTGCTCGACGCCGCCAAGGTCCGCGAGATCGCCGATGCGCTCGCGACCATCACCGAGGACCAGCTCCGCCAGGCCTTCGACCCCGAGGCCATGGCCGCCGCCGACATCTATCCCGACATCTGGGTCCGCGACGGCGAGGAAGCGCTCGACTACCTGCTCCATTACTTCCCGGCGCTGGCCGGCTTCTACCGCGCCACCGCCGCCAGCGGCCGCGGCGCGCTGCTGAGCATCGGCTGAAGCCGCCCGCCAGCCACCCGCCAGCCGCGCGGCTCAGAAGGTCCGCGCCTCGATCGCCGCGCGGACGAGGTCCAGCGCGCTGCGCAGCCGGCCGATCTCCACCGAACCGAGCGCCAGCCGGATCGCATGCGGCACCTGGCGGCCGGCCGCGAAGGGCTCGGCCGTCGATACCGACACGCGCTCGCGCTGCAGCGCCATCGCCACCTGATCCGCGCGCACGGCCTCGCCCAGCGGCAGCCACACGAAGTACGAGGACGGGTGCCCGATCCGCTTGATCGGCCCCAGCCGCTCCGCCGCCAGCCGCTGACGCCGGGTCGCGTCGGCGCGCTTCTCGTCCTCCAGGCGCGCGACCGTGCCGTCCTCCAGCCAGCCCGCGGTGATCGCGGTCATCACGCCGGGCGTGTTCCAGGTCGTGGCGCGGATCGCGCGCGCCATCGCGCGGACCTGGTCCGGCGGCGCCACCGCGAAGCCGACCCGCAGCCCCGCCGCGACGCTCTTCGAGAAGCCCGACACATACACGGTGCGCTCCGGCGCCAGCATCGCCAGCGGCGGGGGCGGATCCTTCGCGAGGTAGGCATAGGCGCCGTCCTCGACGATCAGCAGGCCGTGCCGCCGCGCGATCGCCACCAGCTCGCGCCGCCGCGTCGCCGCCATCACCCAGCCGAGCGGGTTGTTCAGCGTGGGCATCGTGTAGATCGCCTTCACCCGGCGGCGCCGGCACAGCGTCTCCAGCGCGCCGAGGTCGGGCCCCGCGCCAGCCGCGGGCACCGCCACAAGTTCGAGCCGCTGCGTCTCCGCCACGAGCCGGAAGCCCGGATAGGTCAGCGCGTCCACGGCGACGACGTCGCCCGGCTCCAGCAGCGCCATCAGCGTCACGGCCAACCCATGCTGGGCGCCGTCGACGATCATCACCCGATCCGCCTCGACCGAGAGCCCGCGGCGCACCAGGTGGCGCGCGATCGCCGCGCGGTCGGCGAGCCGGCCGCCATGCGGCTGGTAGCGCAGCAAGGCCTCGAGGTCGCCGGCGCCGGCGAGCTGCCGCAGCGCGCCGCGCAGCAATTCGGCCTGGCCGGGCAGCGACGGGTAGTTGAAGCTGAGGTCGACCATGTCCGCCGCCACCGCATCCAGGTCCACGCCCTGTCCCGGCGCCAGCGCGGTCTCCTTCACGAAGGTGCCGCGGCCGGTCTCGCCGCTGATCAGCCCCATCGCCCGCAGCTCCGCGTACACCCGCGTCGCGGTCACCAGCGCGATGCCCTCGCGCCGGGCGAGCTCGCGGTGCGTCGGCAGCCGCGTGCCGGCCGCGATTGCGCCGGCGCGGATGTCCTGCGCCAACTGGTCCACCACGGCCTTGTACCTGGGCTCCGCCATCGTCCCCTCCGTGTACCCATGACAATTTTTTGATTGTATTGACGGAGCCGGATAGGCTGACCGCCTTCATCGCATCGAGGCAGGGCGCTCATGGACACCGCAACGCGAGGCTGGCTGAATGGATTCATCGGCGTGCTGATCTTCAGCGGCTCGCTGCCGGCCACGCGCGTGGCCGTGGCCGACTTCGATCCCCTCTTCCTCACCGCCGCGCGCGCGTCCATCGCCGGCGCGCTCGCGCTGCTGGCGCTGGCCGCGCTGCGCGCGCCGCGGCCCACGCGCGCGCAGGCCTGGCCACTGGTCATCGTCGCGATCGGCGTCGTCATCGGCTTTCCGCTGCTCACGGCGCTGGCGCTGCGGCATGTGACCTCGGCGCATTCCATCGTTTTCATCGGCCTGCTGCCGCTGTCCACCGCCGCCTTCGGCGTGCTGCGCGGCGGCGAACGCCCGCGTCCCGCGTTCTGGGCCTGCTCGCTGCTGGGCAGCCTGCTGGTCGTCGCCTTCGCCGCCGCCCAAGGCCTGAGCGCCGCGCCCGCCGGCGACCTGCTGATGCTCGCGGCCATCGCCGTGTGCGGGCTGGGCTACGCGGAAGGCGCCAAGCTGTCGCGCGCGCTCGGCGGCTGGCAGGTGATCTGCTGGGCGCTGGCGCTGGCGCTGCCGTTCATGCTGGGACTCGCGCTGTGGCGGCTGCCCGCCAGCGTCGCAGGCGTCGGCGCGGCGGCCTGGGCCGGGCTCGGCTACGTGTCGCTGTTCAGCATGCTGATCGGCTTCGTGTTCTGGTACCGCGGCCTCGCGCAAGGCGGTATCGCAGCCGTCGGCCAATTGCAACTGCTGCAGCCGCTGTTCGGCCTCGCCCTCGCAGCGGGCCTGTTGCGGGAAGCGGTGAGTCCGGCGATGCTCGCGGTCACCGTCGCCGTGATCGGCTGCGTCGCCGGGGCCCGGCGCTTCTCGCGCCCTCGCTGACGTTCTCGCTGACGTTCTCGTTGGCGCTCTCGTTGGCTCCCGCTGATGCCCCTGCCTGCGCCGTCGATCCCCGCCGCGGACGGAGGCCTTCACCCGGGGCGCGCCTGCTCGCGGCGCGCAGCATCGTGCAAGCCTCCCGTCGGATCAGGCAAGCCGCGCCGCCGCCCGCCTTTCTAGACTGCGGAGCGTCCGACGCAGCGGACAGGAGGTCGACATGGATGTGCGTTTCGCATCGGCAGTCTCGTGGCCATCGCCGTGCGCGATGGCCTGCACGGCGGCGCTGGGCCTGCTGGCCGCGCTTGCGCCGGCTCATGCCGCCGGCACCGGGGACAGCAGCAACAGCGGCGGCGGCTTCCAGCCGACCCCGATTTCGGCGACACCGGACCGGCAGGCAGGCCTGGCCGCCTTCGCGCAGATGGAGCGCGTGCTGCTCCATCCGCGATGTCTGAACTGTCACGTTCCCAACGCTCCGCTGCAGGGCGACTTCAGCCTCGTGCACTACCCGCCGGTGCAGCGCGGGGCCGATGGCAAGGGCGTCGCGCCACTGCAGTGCGCGACCTGCCACTCGACCGCCAACAGCCCGCTGCCGCACGCGCCGCCGGGCCTGGACACGGACGGCCGCCCCGGCTGGCACATGCCGCCCGAGCACATGAAGATGTCGTGGATCGGCCTCAAGGGCGCGGCGCTGTGCAAGGTCCTGCGTGAACCGGAGACCAACGGCAAGCGCTCGCTGGCGATGCTCGAGCAGCACATGGTGACGGACCACCTCGTCGCCTGGGGCTGGCAGCCGGGGCCGGGGCGCACGCTGCCGCCGCTGGACAAGACGGCCTTCGACGAGCAGGTCCGCGCCTGGATCCGCAACGGCGCGCCCTGCGACGCCACGGAGCCGCTGCGCCGGTCCATCGGCACGACGAAGGCGGACGCGACGCGCGAGGTCGTCGACCACCTGCGCGCGCTCGCCGCCAACAACGACCACACCGCTTCGAGGAGCCAGCCATGATCTCGTTCCGCCTGAATGGCCAACCGCAACAGGTCGACGTGCCGGGCGACACCCCGGTGCTGTGGGTCCTGCGGGACACGCTGGGCATGACCGGCACCAAGTTCGGCTGCGGCATCGCGGTCTGCGGCGCCTGCACCGTGCACATCGACGGCCAGCAGCGCCGCGCCTGCGTCACGCCGATCGAGTCCGTCGCCGGCCAGCAGATCACCACCATCGAGGCGGTCGGCGGCGATCGCATCGGCCAGGCGGTGCAGGAGGCCTGGGTCAAGCACGACGTCGTGCAATGCGGCTACTGCCAGAGCGGCCAGATCATGGCCGCCGTCGCGCTGCTGTCGGCCAATCCCAAGCCCAGCGACGCCGACATCGACGCCGCCATGAGCGCCAACCTCTGCCGCTGCGGCACCTACGTGCGGATCCATGCCGCCGTCAAGGACGCCGCGCTGGCGCTCGCCTGAAGGAGCCTGTCATGCGACCCATGTTCCAGTACCTGAACGGCGCGCTGCCCGCGGCGCTCGAGGAGTCCGCCGCGGCAGCGCCCGGCGGCCTTGGCCGCCGCGTCTTCCTGAAGATGAGCCTGGCGTCGGGCTTCGCGCTGTACGCGGCCGGCGGCAGTGCGCAGGAGGCGACGCAGGGCGGCAGCGGCCCCGGCGCGCCGGAGCCGCTCAAGCCCTTCCAGCAGCCGTCGGCCTTCGTCGCCATCGACGCCGACGGCATCGTCACCGTCACCATCGGCAAGATCGACTTCGGCCAGGGCGTGCAGACCGCGCTGCCCATGCTGGTCGCCGAGGAGATGGACGCCGACTGGAGCAAGGTGCGCTGCGAGCTCGCGCCCGCCGGCGAGGCCTACAAGGATCCGTTCTTCCACATCCAGATGGTGGGCGGCTCCACCAGCATGAAGGGCTCGTGGCAGCAGTACCGCGAGATCGGCGCCCGCATGCGCGCGATGCTGGTGGGCGCCGCCTCGAAGCAGTTGAACGTGCCGGCCGCGCAGCTGCGCACCGAGTCGGGCAGCGTGATCGCGCCAGATGGCCGGCGGCTGGGCTACGGCGTGCTGGCCCAGGCCGCGTTCGCCGAGCCGGTGCCCAGCGGCGTCGTCCTGAAGACGCCGGCGCAGTTCAAGCTGATCGGCAAGCCGGTGAGCCGGCTCGATGCGCGGGCCAAGTCCAGCGGCCGGCAGGACTTCGGCATCGACCTGAAGCTGCCGGGCCTGCGCACCGTCGTCATGGTCCATCCGCCGGTCTTCGGCGGCCGCGTCGCGCGCTTCGATCCGGCGCCGGCGCTGGCCGTTCCCGGTGTCGAAGAGGTGATCCAGGTGCCGCTCAGCGGCGGCGCGGTGGGGCTGGCCATCGTCGCGAACGGCTTCTGGCCGGCGCGCAAGGCGCGCGAGCTGGTCAAGGTCGACTGGGACCTGGCCGGGGTGGAGCGCGTCGACAGCGCCGCGCAACTCGAGCAGTACCGCGCGCTCGCGCGCACGCCCGGCATCGTGGTCGAGAAGGCGGACACCTCCGCGCTCGATGCGGCCAGGCCGGGCCTGGGCCGGATCTCGGCGGAGTACACCTTCCCCTATCTGGCCCACACACCGATGGAGCCGCTGAACTGCAGCATCGACTTCCGCGGCGACCGCTGCACGGTGTGGGTGGGCTCGCAGTTCCAGACCGTCGATCAGGCGCAGGTGGCGGGCGTGCTCGGGCTCAAGCCGGAGCAGGTGACGCTGAACACGATGACGGCGGGCGGCGGCTTCGGCCGGCGCGCGACGCCGACGTCGGACTACCTCGTCGAGGCCGCCCAGGTCGCCAAGGCGCGGCATGCGGCAGGCAAGAGCGGTCCGATCAAGATGATCTGGTCGCGCGAGGACGACGTGCGCGGCGGCTACTACCGGCCGTCGCACCTGCACCGCGTCGAGATAGCGCATGACCGGCAGGGCAACGTCGTTGCATGGAAGCATGTGATCGTCGGCCAGTCGATCACGATGGGCACGCCCTTCGAGGGCTTCACGGTGAAGAACGGCGCCGACACGACGATGACCGAAGGCGTCGCCGAGAGCGCCTATCCCTTCCCGATCGCGCTCGAGGTCCATCACCCGAAGGTCAACGTGCCGGTGCTGTGGTGGCGCTCGGTCGGGCATACGCATACGGCCTTCGTCATGGAGACGCTGGTCGACGAGCTCGCGCGCGCCGGCAGGCAGGACCCGGTGGCGTACCGCCGCAAGCTGCTCGCCAAGCATGAGCGGCACATCGCGGCGCTGGATCTGGCGGTCGAGCGGTCGGGCTATGGCAAGACGAAGCTGGCCAAGGGCCGCGCCTGGGGCGTGGCGGTGCACGAGTCCTTCAACACCGTGGTGGCCTACGTGGCGGAGGTGTCGATGAAGGACGGGCGTCCGGTGCTGCACCGGGTCACGGCGGGCGTGCATTGCAACCTCGCCATCAACCCGCGCACCATCGAGGCCCAGGTGCAGGGCGCGCTGGTGATGGGCCTGGGCATGACGCTGCCGGGCGCGGCGATCACCTTGAAGAACGGCGAGGTCGAGCAGGGCAACTGGAACGACTACCGCGTGCCCATCCATCTGGACGCGCCGCAGGTGGCCGTGTTCATCGTGCCTTCGGCCGACCCGCCCACCGGCATGGGCGAATGCGGCGTCCCGCCGATCGCGCCGGCGATCGCGAACGCCGTGGCGGCACTGACGGGCAAGCGGCTGCGCAGCCTGCCCTTTCCCGCATGAGGTCCGCGGCGTGATCAGGCGCGCGCCACGTCCTTGAGCCACGGCTGCGCGGCCCAGTGGGCGCGCGCGAAGGACTCGATGCGATCCCGGTAGGTCATCGACAGCCCGATCGCATCGAGCCCGTCGAGCAGCATGCGCTGATGGCGCGGCAGCATCTCGAAGCTCGCGTGGAGCCCGCCCGCGCTGCGCAGCGTGAGCGCGGCGACATCGATGCTGACGACGTTGTCCGGCGCCGCATCGGCCTCGTCCATCAGCCGGCGGACGTCCGCTTCCGGCAGCGCGACCAGCAGCAGCCCGTTCCCCATCGCATTCGAATAGAAGATCTCGCCGAAGCCCGGTGCGACCACGGCGCGGATGCCGGCCTGCTGCAGTCCCCACACCGCGTGCTCGCGGCTGGAGCCGCAGCCGAAGTTGCTGCCGCCGATCAGCACCGAGGCGCCGGCATAGGCCGGCTGGTTCAGCACGAAGTCCGGCCGCTCGCGGCCCTCGGCGTCGAAGCGCAGGTCATGCAGCAGCCCGTCGCGCAGGCCGCGCTTGTCGATGCCGCGCAGGAACTGCTTGGGCATGATCTGGTCGGTGTCGAGGTTCTCCAGCCTCAGCGCGGCGCTGCGGCCTTCCACGTGACGGACGGGATTCATCGCGGATGCTCCTGGTCGGGTGGCGGCGCCAGGCGGCGCACGTCGGTGAGGCGGCCGGTCACCGCGGCGGCGGCGGCCATCGCGGGGCTCATCAGATGCGTGATCGCGCCGCGGCCCTGGCGGCCTTCGAAGTTGCGGTTGGTCGTCGAGGCGCAGCGCACGCCGTCGGCGAGCACGTCGTCGTTCATCGCCAGACACATCGAGCAGCCCGGCTGGCGCCATTCGAGGCCGGCGTCGAGGAACACGCGGTCCAGGCCTTCGGCCTCGGCCATCGCGCGCACGGCGCCGGAGCCCGGCACCACCATCGCGCGCACGCCCGGCGCGACGCGGCGGCCGCGCAGCACGGCGGCGGCGGCGCGCAGGTCCTCGATGCGGCCGTTGGTGCAGGAGCCGATGAACACGTGCTGGATCGGCGTGCCCTCCAGCGCGGCGCCAGCGTCCAGCCGCGCGTAGCGCAGCGCGCGCTCGGCGCTCGCGCGGACCGGGCCGTCGTCCATGGCGGCCGGATCGGGCACGCGCGCATCGATCGGCGCGACCTGATCGGGGCTGGTGCCCCAGGTGACCTGGGGCGCGACATCGGCGGCATCGAAGCGGTGCTCGATGTCGAACACCGCGCCCTCATCGCTGCGCAGCGTCCGCCAGTGGGCGAGGGCGGGCTCGCGCCAGACGCCGGCCAGGTCGGGGCAGCGGGCGAGCACGTACGCGATCGCCGTGTCGTCCGGCGCGATCAGCGCGCCGCGCGCGCCGGCCTCGACCGCCATGTTGCACAGCGTGAAGCGCGCCTCGACCGACAGCGCGTCGATCGCCGTGCCGCGGAACTCGACCACATAGCCGCGCGCGCCCTGCGCGCCGATGCGGCCGATGATCGCCAGCACCAGGTCCTTGGCCGTGGTGCCCGGAGGCAGCGTGCCGTCGACATGGATGCGCATGTCCTTCGCGACGCGGTAGATCAGCGTCTGCGTCGCGAGCACATGCTCGACCTCGGTGGTGCCGATGCCGAAACCCAGCGCGCCCAGCGCGCCATAGGTCGTCGTGTGGCTGTCGCCGCAGATCACGACCATGCCGGGCCGGATCATCCCGTGCTCGGGCGCGACGACGTGCTCGATGCCCTGCAGCGCGTCGGTGGTGTCGAACAGGCGGATGCGATGCCGGTCGCAGTTGGCCTTGAGGTTGGCGGCCTGCAGCGCCGAGGGCGGGTCGGCGATCACGCGCAGCTGCGGCGCGACCGGATGGGTCGGGATGATGTGGCTCACCACCGCCACGTTCTGGCCCGGCATCGCGACGCCGCGGCCCTGCTCGTGCAGGCCGGTGAAGGCCTGTGGGCTGGTGTACTCGTTCATCAGGTGCAGGTCGCAGAACAGCAGCACGTTCTGCGCGTCCAGCGTGGCCACGGTGTGGCTGTCGACGAGCTTGCGATAGAGCGTGCGCGGCGCGGTGTCCGGGCGTTCGGCGTGCGGGGGCGAGGCGGTCATGGCTGGCCTTCCTGGCGCTGAGGGGCGGTGAGGAAGGGCAGCACGTGCTCGAGCAGCAGTGCCGGGGCCTCCTCGGGGATGTAGTGGCCGCAGGGCAGGGCCTGGCCGCGAACGTCCGCAGCGACACGGCGCCACAGCGCGAGCGGATCGAAGCAGCGATGCACGACCCCCTGCTCGCCCCACAGCGCCAGCAGCGGCATCGTCAGCGCGCGGTGGGCGGCGCGGTCCTCGCGGTCGTGGTCGAGATCGATGCCGGCGCTGGCGCGGTAGTCGCCGCAGATGCCGCGCGCGGTGCCCGGCAGCGCCAGGCAGCGCTGGTATTCGGCCAGCGCCATCGGGTCGAAGGGCGCCAGCCCCGCGCTGCGGCGGCCCATCACGTCGCGCAGGTAGGCGCCCGGGTCGGCCTCGATCAGCCGCTCGGGCAGCGGCGCGGGCTGGATCAGGAAGAACCAGTGCCAGTAGGCGCGCGCGAAGGCGTCGTTGGCGCCTTCGTACATGGCCAGCGTCGGCGCGATGTCGAGCAGCGCCAGACGGCGCACGGCGTGGGGCGCGTCCATCGCGAGCCGGTGCGCGACGCGCGCGCCGCGGTCATGCGCGAGCACGTCGAAGCGCGCATGTCCCAGCGCTCGCATCACGGTCAGCACGTCGGCTGCCATCGCGCGCTTGCTGTAGGCCGCGTGATCGCCGCCGCTCTCGGGCTTGGACGAGTCGCCGTAGCCGCGCAGGTCCGCCGCGATCACGGTGAAGTGGGCGGCCAGCGCGGGCGCGGCCTTGTGCCAGATCGCGCGCGTCTGCGGATGGCCGTGCAGCAGGAGCAGCGGCGGGCCCGAGCCGCCGACGGTGGCCTCGATGTGCACGCCGTCGGCGGTCGCGACGCGGAAGTGGCGAAAGCCGGGGAACAGCGCATCGAGCGCGCCGCGGCCGGCAATGGCCTCGGGCAGTCCGGCGAAAGCGGACGGGGCCGGGGCGCTCATGGCGGGGGAAGGGGGCATGCGGTCTCCAGGGGCGGGATCGGGCGTCGAAGACCGGTGGTCCGCGTTGAACCTGATTCTGGAAGTGAATCAGGCGCACATAATTTCCAGATTGGAAGTTCTTTCGTTCCTGAGGATCATCAATGGACGGCTTCTCGGATCTGGCCTTCTTCGCGCTGCTGGTGAAGCAGGGCAGCCTGGCGGCGGCGGCCCAGCAGCTCGGCGTCACGCCGCCGGCGGTCAGCAAGCGGCTGGCGGCGATCGAGCGCCGGCTTGGCGTGCGGCTGCTGCAGCGCACGACCCGGCGCATCGGGCTGACGCCGGAGGGGGAGACCTATCTCGTGGACGGGGCGCGCGTGCTGGAGGAGCTCGAGGCCCTGGAGCGCACCGTGGCGGGGAGCCGCGCGGCGCCGAAAGGCCTGCTGCGGATCGCGGCCAGCTTCGGCTTCGGGCGCAGGCACATCGCGCCGGCGCTGTCCAGGTTCGCGCGCCGGTTTCCCGAGGTGGAGCTGCAGTTGGAGCTCACCGATCGGCCGGTGAATCTGATCGAGCAGGGGATCGATCTGGAGGTGCATGTCGGCGAGCCGCCCGACGCGCGCCTGACCGCGCGGCTGCTGGCGCGCAACCGGCGCGTGCTGTGCGCGTCGCCGGCGTATCTGAAGCGGGCGGGCGAGCCGGCGTCGCCGCGCGAGCTGGCGCGGCATGCCTGTCTGTTCATCCGCGAGAGCGGCGAGACCTTCGGGACCTGGCACCTGCGGCAAGGCGCGCGCAAGGAGACGGTCAAGGTGCGGGGGCCGCTGGCGGCGAATGACGGCGAGAGCGTGCTCGCCTGGGGCCTGGATGGACACGGCGTGTTGATGCGCTCGCTGTGGGAAGCGGCGCCGATGCTGCGCTCAGGGCGGCTGCGGCCGGTGCTGGCGGAGTGGGAGCTGGCGCCGGCGGACATCCATCTCGTCTATCCGCCGCGCGCGCAACTCGCCGCGAAGACGCGCGCGCTGGTGGACTTCCTGCTGGAGCGCTTCGAGCCGCATCGCGAAGGCGACGGAGGATGGTGATGCGGGGCAATTTGTCCTAGGGCGTTCTGTCCTAGGACGATCTGTCCCTTCCGCGCTGGCGCGAAGTTGAGAACACTTCGAGCCCATGGACCTGCTGATCCTCGCGCGCATGCAGTTCGCGCTCAACATCACCTTCCACATCCTGTTCCCGACGATCACGATCGCGCTGGGCTGGGTCGTGCTCTTCATGCTCTGGCGCTGGCGGCGCACCGGCGAGTCCGCATGGCTCGCCGCCTACCAGTTCTGGACGAAAGTCTTCGCGCTGAGCTTCGCGCTCGGCGTCGTGAGCGGCGTGACGATGAGTTTCCAGTTCGGCACGAACTGGCCCGGCTTCATGGAACGCGCCGGCAACATCGCCGGCCCGCTGCTCGGCTACGAGGTGCTCACCGCCTTCTTCCTGGAGGCGGGTTTCCTCGGGATCATGCTGTTCGGCCGCGAGCGGGTCAGCCCGCGCGTCCACCTCATCGCCACCGCGACGGTCGCCTTCGGCACGACGCTGAGCGCGTTCTGGATCCTCAGCCTCAACTCCTGGATGCAGACGCCGGCCGGCTACGAGATCCGCGATGGCGTCGTGCATGCCGTCGATTGGTGGGCGGTGATCTTCAACCCGTCATTCCCTTACCGCCTGGCCCACAAGCTGCTCGCCTCGGGGCTGACGGTCGCCTTCCTGCTCAGCGGTGTCAGCGCCTGGCAGATGCTCAAGGGCGCGACGCGGCCGGAGACCCGGCGCGTGATGCGGCTGGGGCTCACGATCGGCGCGGTGCTGATCCCGCTGCAGATCGCCGCCGGTGACCTGCATGGCCTGAACACGCTCCAGCACCAGCCGGCCAAGATCGCCGCGATGGAGGGCGTGTGGACCACCGAGCGCGGCGCGCCGCTGCTGCTGTTCGCGCTGCCCGACGAGCAGGCCAGGGAGAACCGGCTCGCCATCGGCATTCCGCGCCTGGCCAGCCTCATCCTCAAGCACGACGCCGCGGGCGAGATCCGCGGCCTGGATGCATTCGAAGGCGCGCATCCGCCGGTCAAGCCGCTGTTCTTCGGCTTTCGCGTGATGGTGGGCGTGGGCATGCTGATGCTGATCTTCGCCTGGGGCGGCTGGTGGCTGTACCGCCGCTCGGGCTGGCTGCGCCTGCCGCGCGCGTGGCTGTGGGGCCTGGCGCTGATGAGCTTCTCCGGCTGGATCGCGACGGTCGCCGGCTGGTACGTCACCGAGATCGGCCGGCAGCCCTTCATCGTCTACGGCCTGCTGCGCACCGGCGAGGTCGCGGCGCGCAACCCGGGCTCGATGATCGCCGCGTCGCTGGCGGGCTACGCCACGGTCTACTTCGCGCTGCTCATCGCCTACATCGCCGCCATCAAGCGGATGGCGGAGAAGAGCGCCCCGCTCGCGCCCGCATCGCCAGCAGCGCTCGCATCGCCCGCATCGCCCGCATCGGCGCGGGATCCAGCCCCCGTGATTTCGAGGACCTTCGCATGAACACGCTGCCCGCCTTGAACGCTGCGCAAGGCAGCGCGCTGCCTGTGATCTTCATGGCTCTGATGGGGCTTTCCCTGCTGATCTACGTCGTGCTGGATGGCTACGACCTGGGCGTCGGGATGCTGTCCGCGGCGGTGCGCGAGGGGGATCGCGACCGGATGATCGCGTCCATCGGCCCCTTCTGGGATGCCAACGAGACCTGGCTGGTGCTGGCCGTGGGCCTGCTGCTGATCGCCTTCCCGAAGGCGCAGGGCGTGGTGCTGACGGCGCTCTACGCGCCGGTGGCGCTGATGCTGCTGGGGCTGATCCTGCGCGGCGCGGCCTTCGATTTCCGCGCCAAGGGCAACCCCGCGCACAAGCGCGGCTGGGACTGCGCCTTCGCGGCCGGATCGGCGCTGGCGTCGCTCACGCAGGGGTGGATGCTGGGACGGTACGTCACCGGCTTCGACGATCGCGCGGGGGCGCTGGTCTTTGCCGGCGGCATCGCGCTGGCGCTGACCGCTTGCTATGTGCTGCTGGGCGCGGGCTGGCTGCTGATCAAGACCGAGGGCGAGCTGCAGCGGCGCGCGGCCGTGTGGGCCAAGCGGGCGTGGCCAGCGGTCGTGGCCGGGCTGGCGCTGGTGTCGATCGCGTCGCCGTGGATGAGCGCCACGGTGCGGGCGCGCTGGTTCGACATGCCGGGGATCATCGCGCTGGCGCCGCTGCCGCTGATGGCCTTGCTGGCGCTGGCGGCGCTGCGCGGGCTGCTGAACTCGCATCGCGTGCTGGGCAAGCTCTGCTGGGCGCCGCTGGCGCTGATGGGGGTCGTGCTCACGCTGAGCTTCTTCGGCCTCTCGTACAGCCTCTATCCGTTCGTCGTCATCGACCGGATCACGCTGTGGCAGGCTGCCGCGGCGGACGAGTCGCTGCGCTTCCTGCTGATCGGCGCGGTCCTCACGATGCCGGTGATCCTGGCCTACAGCCTGTTTTCATACAGCGTCTTCAAGGGCAAGGCGACGGCATTGGCCTACTGACGGCAGGCCTGGCTCTCACTGGGGCCGGAATACCGCTTGGGGGTCCCGGAGGGATCCCCCATGCGGTGTGGAGAGCCCGCGCTTGCCGCCGGCAGTCCGGGAGATGGCAACATCGCCACTTCCGCCGCGAGGCGCGTCTCTCCCAAGAACTCCATGGACATCCCGTCGTTGCTTTCCCTGGCCGAGCTGGCCTGGCCGGTGCTGCTCAAGGGCACCGGCTACACCTTGCTTTTCGCGGTGATGGCGATGATCTTCGGGTTGCCTCTGGCGGGCCTGATCACGCTGGTGCGTGTCCTTCGCCTGCCGATCCTGGACAAGCTGATGGCCATCTACGTCAGCGCGATGCGCGGCACGCCGCTGCTGGTGCAGGTCTTCATCGTCTACTACGGTCTCCCGAGCATCGGCATCGAGTTCTCCCCGCTGGTGGCCGGCGTGCTGACGCTGACGCTGAACGTCGCCGCCTACATGAGCGAGACGCTGCGTGGCGCGATCGGCGCGATCGAGCAGGGTCAGTGGCTGGCGGGCACCTCGCTTGGCCTGAACCGGCAGCAGACGCTGCGCTACGTGATCGGTCCGCAGGCCTTGCGCGCCGCCGTGCCCAGCCTGTCCAACAGCCTGATCTCGCTGATCAAGGACACCTCGCTGGTGTCGGTGATCGCGGTGACCGAGTTGATGCTCGCCACCAAGGAGGTGATCTCCACCACCTTCCAGCCCTTTCCGCTCTACATGGCCGCCGCGGCGATCTACTGGCTGCTGAGCTTCGCCTTCGAGCAGGTGCAGAAGTGGATGGAGAAGCGGATGGCCTACCCGCATTGAGCGGCCCCGTCCGAGCGGCGCGGGCGGGCATCGCCCGCCGCGCCGCCTGGAGCCGCGATAGTCTCCCTCCATGAGCGCCGCCCCGATGACCCACGCCCCCTCGCATTTCTCCACGCACCTGCGCCTGGTTGGCATGGCGGTGCTGTGGGGCGCGTCCTGGCCCTGGGGACGGGTGCTGGCGCAGTCCATGCCGCCGCTGGCCGCCGCGGCCTGCCGCTTCCTGATCGCCGGGGCGATCCTGATGATCTGGCTGGGCAGCACCGGCCGCCTGGCGGCGCTGCGCCACTGGAGCGCGAGCCGCTGGGCCGGCATGGTGCTGGCCGCCAGCTTCGGCGTCTTCGGCTACGCGACCTTCTTCATGAGCGGTCTCAAGCATGTGCCCGCCGGCAAGGGCGCGCTGGTGATCACGCTGAATCCGGTCATCACGCTGCTGCTCGCGGCGTGGATCTTCCATGAGCGCCTGAACAAGCGCATCGGCCTGGGCATGGCGCTGGCCGCCATCGGCGCCGCGGTCGTGATCACCAAGGGCGAGCCGTGGCATGTCTTCGACGGCCGCGTCGGCATCGGCGAGTTGCTGCTGCTGGGCTGCGTCGCCTGCTGGGTCGCGTACACGCTGATCGGCCGCAAGGTGATGGCCGGCGTCGACGCGCTGGCCACCACCGCCATCACCGCCGCGATCGGCGCGCTGATGCTGGCGGCGCTGACGCTGGCGGTCGACGGCGCCGCTGGTGTCGCCGGCGTGCTGGCCGCGCCGCGCAACGCCTGGCTCTGCATGGCCGGCATCACCGTCGGCTCGACGGCGCTCGCCTACGCCTGGTACTTCGACGGCGTGAAGGCGCTGGGCGCGGGCGCCGCCGCCGGCTACATCACGCTGGTGCCGGTGTTCGGCGTCGTGTTCTCGGCGATGTGGCTGGGCGAGGTCGTCGACGCCTCGCTGCTGGTGGGCGGCACCATGGCCATCGCGGGCACGGCGCTGATGAACCTCGGCCGGCGCTGAGCGGCGCCACCGCCGCCGCGCGGAGAGAATGCGCCGATGCATCCGCTCCGAGTCCTGGCGCTGACGCGCCGTCATCCTTCCGCCATCCTGCTGGTGGTGCAGCTGCTGGGCCTGGTGCTCTACCCGCTGCTCGAGACCAGCCGCTGGGCGCCGCTGGCGCTGGGGGCCTTCGGCATCGCCGTGCTG
>Ga0099823_1000179_pt1 | contig 34911 bp, 17 predicted proteins | sample CowpearedBW_FD_76831 | JGI IMG/M metagenome (GOLD analysis project Ga0099823, IMG submission 76831) | Root nodule microbial communities of legume samples collected from California, USA - Cow pea red BW | ecosystem: Host-associated > Plants > Roots > Nodule | place: USA: California | collected...
TATATATATATAAATTATATATATATATATATATATATATATATATATATATATATTAAGTACATATCAAATGTAAGTTGACTATTACAATATCAAGTATCAACTGTGTCATCACAAGCAGTTCATCATTATTTCCTTGAATATGTAGACAGGTTAAAATACCACAGCTTCATCCCAACCCCCCACACCCAAATGGAAACTACATCCTTTTGAGACATGCTCAAATTACCTCTCCCCACCATTAGAAATGAAAATGTTTGCTACACTTTAGTCCATTTGAATTTAAACAATCCTATTAGTGGTGAACAAATATAAAAAATCGTCCCAAAGGCACTTTTTCAACTTTCAGTGGCAGCAAATATTACTAATATCTTTGAGACTTCAAAAAATGCAACAAAGATTTTTACCCAGAATCTTTATTTTATCCTCTAAATCCTGCTATAAGAGAACTAAATGAATACCAGAGAAGGTACGGTGGTTCGATTCCAAAAGGAATGGTAAAATGGCAACTTCTTTAATTGTGCGGTAGCAGCATCAACAAGGCGTGACTCACTTCCCCCTGGAAAATAAAATACGTTTCATTTCAGATAAAATACTTCAATGCCCCAAAATATATAGCAAACAAAACGTTTACACTATTTATTTGTAACTTATAAATGTGAATATAACCCCACAATTTTAGTGAGTATCTGTATATTTAACAGATCAAAGTTAATAAATATTATAATCGTGGAAGTTAGAACAACTTCTAACAGATCATTTCTTATAATTAATTAACTCAAAATATATGTCTTCCAAAACCCTGAAGTTTCATATCTAGGGCATTCTGCAAAAGTAGTCACAATGGTTCGTCCCTTGTACTTGTTGTCAAGATTAAAAAGTCCAGATCAAATATAGGGAAGGAGATGGATCCCCGAGAAACTTATAGAGATAATGTGGTGGATAGCTGATTAGAGTATGCTAAAATATCAAGAATGAGCTAATTTTATAGTAATACTGCTCTCAAAATGGAATAAGAACATGAACCGGAAGAAATATACCATTCAGAAAAGATGAAAAATAAAATAAATAACTGCAAAGGTAATAACATACCTAAAGCGGTGGCCCATAAACCAGCAAGTGCGTCAAGATATTTCTTCCCATTAGTATCATACACATAGCTTCCCTGAATCCATTAATCGGGAAAATAACATAATTGAAAAAAAGTTATCATTAAATCTTTCAAATAAAAACAGAGGGAACCGTGATTCCCTAATTATATCACATGGCAGTAACTGAAAAAGAAACAGAAACCTTGCAAAAAAGTTCACCTCTGACTTTTCTATAACCAGAGGATGCAAATCAGTAGACTGCCACCCAGCCGTGAAAGGTGCAAGCATACTATGGCCTTTGAACCTGTGAAAATAGAACTATTTCAGCAATTTTACTCACAGTACCCATATAAGACTATCAAAATTTTAACTTCAAACTAATTTTTCATTGTTTTGTTAAGCAAAAGCTAAAGAGTCCACACATGGACTCTACAAACCAATATACTTTTAACTTTCAGTTATTATAACCACGAATAACTCAAAACAATAATCTAAAGAGAAAAGAAATGCATCTGGTAATGCATTCAACATATTCAAGATTGTATCATAATCATAAACATTGACCCAGAGAGATGTCCCAGCCACTCACTTCTCCCTCTAGATAATAAAACGGTATTTCAAGCATCTATTTTAATTCAATTAGCTTGAAATCTAAAAAGAGGCAACTAGTACTACGTCAGCATCATATTTTAATATAAAGAGCAATGATTTTCACATTGAGTTCTAAGGCACACACCTATTACGATACATGCAAGACAGCGATAGGACCAATACAAAGGTAAAAATGAAAAAGTGTTGACGTAAAAGAACTACATACCCTGGACGACCTTTCACTTCATTAGCTGAATCATCCTTTTTCAAGGAAGACTCCGTGCTATTTGATCTAGACCACAAGGTAGCCTGAAGAAGATTTTCCTGAACACCTCTGGAAACAGCAGCATATGCTAGAGATGAAGCATTCTGCAAATTGAAAGTAAAACAAACATCACAAGACGAGTTCTGAGTAACAAGTAAGACTGCTCTTGGACAATCCGTTTACACCCAAATGGAATCAACAAATTAGCATCATGATAGAATACCATTACGAATACAGAAACACAATGAGGCAGCACATTTCAAAATTCAGGACTACAACCATCAGAAAATTACTAAATTGCTTGCGTTAAAAAGTACAAAATCAAAAATGCCTTTATAAATCTAATCAGCTACTCTAAACGACCCCAAGGCAGCAGCTCAAACCGTGATGATATTCTAAAGATAGAAACAGAGAAAGGCGATTAAATTATGAAAATCTGACAAGAGTGACGAATATTGAATAGGCACCTAAAATATTATACGAAAGCGGGCCTTCGTTCAAATACAAGTGCAGACGTTATAATATTAATAAATTTTCATTTTCGTAAGCTAGGATCCTGTCCAATTTCACAAATCTTCGTCATCATTGATATTCAAAAATTATAAAAGTAGTTTAGCGTTTGTCACGATTACACGTCCTAAATCCTATTGCACACACAAGTAAACAATAACAATGAACGACTAAGAACGCCGATAAACTAGATACGTTTCATCAATCTAATCCATAAGCACAAATTAGTTTCGCATAACCAGAACTCAGAATCTAGATAGGGGAAAACGTATAGTGCAAAACAAGAGACGAAAACATGAGCAGATTCAATTAAAACCAAAAACGAAGAGAAAAAACAAAAATAACTCGTGCCTTAGTCCTCAGAGTGGATCGGAGGAGCGTGTTCATGGTGCCTGAATTGGTTGTGCTCTATCAGCACCGAAACTATGGAAAATGTTCAAAACGCGAAACAGTGGGAGTGAGAAGAAGATTTATTACTGAAACAGAAAAGTAGTGATCCAATATTAGTGGCACGTGTAAAGTTCAACGTTGTGGTCTCTATCGTAACTCACGCACGAGCGAAACGTTGAGCTCGGTGACTCCCGTTCAACCAAAATTGGTTTTATTTTAGGCTTTTGAATTTATTATTAGTATTTGTTTTGTCTGATTTTCTTTCATTCGTGGTAACGAAAAACAATGAAGGGCTGTTTGTTTAGTAAATTCATTAATTTGTGACGACGAAGACGCGATTACGTAGAAGTTCTTCTAATTGTTTATTCGGTCCCGTGAATGTGGACAAGTGATCCAGTACGAATGTGCACGTGTGGGACCTACGTTTTTAACTTTTCTTGATACAGACCTACTTTTTAATTTGATACTCAATCACTTCTGTGATAAAAAATAAATAAAATTCATTCATTCCAAGAATCTGTACTGTTTACAAAATAATAATGATATTTTAATTTTTTTATCTATTTTTAATCCATCATTCTTATTATTTTTAATCATCACATTATATCATTTAAAAAATTAAAATAAATAATTTAAAAATAAGAAGAATGATGAATTAAAAGTGAATTAAAATTGGATAAAAAAAAATAAATTAAAATATCATTTTCATAAGATATATATATTCGAACAACTATCATATTAGTAAAATCATCTATCGAATATTCATGGATAGTAAAGTTAAACTCGCGAAATTGTGGTATTAACCTTTAACCTATTACTCATTTACATGATTGATAACCAAAAGTAGTTGAAGTGTACGTTGGCTCGTTTTCTTGATCAAAACTTAAAAAGTTCTACTTTGATTATAAATTAAACAATTTGTATGTCTAATGTAATTTATAAAAAATATATTTAAAAATGTTATAAAAAAGCAATTTCATTTTTTTACTTTTCCTTAAAACTCCGTATAAAAAAAATCTCCAAACATTTTCTACATCATTAAAGCTATTGTGGTGTTTGGTTTGGCTTTATTTCAGCACAAAACAAAGAAAACGATAAGATGAGGACGTGTCTGATATTTAAATAATTCGCCAAAAAGAGAATGCTTTATCAACAGTAGCACAGACCGGACATTTATTTTAATTTAATTACTAAATTAAGAGTTCAAATGGGTGAGAATTAAAAATTAAGAGTTTTAAAATTAAGAAATTACAACAAATTTTAATTTAACATAATAATCAAGTATAATTATATTAGTGAAACTTAGGCATAAAAATTCAATTCCTAAACATGTTAGAAAAAGTCAGGAAAGAGTCAAATATTTTAACTTGTTTAGACATCTTCGGCATAATAAAACCTCACATAAGAGAATGATGGGTGGAATGGTAGGGAGACAAAGATACTAGTTTACAAAATTAATATTTATTTGTTATTAAAATATTTATTATTATAAATAAAAAGTTATAGTTGATTTTTAAAATTAGCTAACATGTTTTTAACAACTAAAAGAAATTTTTCATTAAATATTAGTTATTTAGAATTTAGCTATCAAGATGAGTTAGTTTCTAAATTAGTCTATAATTAATTAATGACCAATTATAATTTTTTATTTATAATAGTAACTATTATAGATGTGACATGACAAGATAATAATCACATCAATACTGATAAATTTTGACCAATAATTTTAAGAGAGCCAAACTTTAAAAAGTTGTATTTAATATAATTCAATTATAAATAAGTTTTATATTTTAATATTTTTCATATTTTTCATATTTTTCATTCATTTAATACTCTTCATACTTGAAAACGTTAACGTTTTCTTGTATCGCGTTCACACAGTAATTAATATCAACTTCTCACCTCTAACTTTTTGAACCTTAAGAAATAATTTTCTAATTGAATAATTAGATTTTTATATCATGGCTTAAAATCTAGGTATGAAAAAAAACATGGAATATATTATTTTTTCTTTTATATTTGTAAAATATGATACACAGAAGACTCGTGAAATAAATAAAAAAATAATGTTAACTATTAAACTAATACTTCACTATCAAGTGAGATAAGATAAATGTTTTTTTTTTTCAACAATAAGAGAAAAATATGAGTAGTGAAAACAAAAACAGTGAATTTGTGCCTAATTTTTTTTTCTTCAAAATGAAAAAATAAGTGAAAAATTAGTACAATAAATGAAAAGCTCAAAAAGACAATAAAAAATGAAAAAAAAAATATTTAATAGATATTTTTATTCTTTACCATATTTTATTTTATTTCTTTTTTATTTATTAACACTAAATGTTATAAATATTAAGCTTTATAAAAGAAATAGAAATATACCTAATTTATTTTTCATAATTTTTTAATATATTTTATATATAATTTTTTTTTTAAAACTTAAAAACTTTTTAATATAAATAAAAAAAAAATTGTTGGGGCGACGAGGTATGCACATTAATCACTTAACGACTACGTTACTAGATTAACCAGAGAAGTTAACGGCGACAATTCAATTAAAAGATTAAATCTATTGAAAATTTATTGAGAATTCAATAAAAAAATTCTCAAATTTATTTATGAGTTACTTAAGAGATAATTAAACCTTTAGATTTTAATAATTCATCTTTTTCTTCTTTGACATGCAAAGATGACAATGTCAGAAAAAGTGTAATTATTTAGTGGTCCCATATCAACACTAATTCATCGTACACATTGTATGTTTGTGTTATAAAATATAAATATTAATGAAATTAATCGAAAACGTGTATCCCACGAGTTTACATATTAACCACTTTCGGTGGAGTTGCTATCTCATGATTTTATTTTATTTTAGTGATGGTAATTTTCAATTATATGTTTTCTATTATTACGACAAATAAGTATATTATCGTAGTAGTACGGATTTTTAACGTAAAAAATAATTATTATGTAATTAGTAAATGGGTTTATATTTAAGTTATTGATGATTATATACGGATCAATAAAAAAAATAATTTATGTTATATAAATGAGGTGTAAGTTTTATTTTACAAATTAACTTGAAAGATTGAGTTAAACATGAAAGAAATATATACAAGTATTTGAAGTTATGCAAAGTATGAAACACCTATTGCCAATTTTAACTATAAAATGTGTTTTAAAATGTTCACAACCTTTTGTTATACAATATAATCTCATGATGTAAGGTTAGATAGCATGTGAATGATGATTGAATGGTTTAATATTTTTTTATTGGTTTAAAGATAAAAATATTAATTTGGAAACATATTTTTTTTACTCCATCGCGATAAACTAAAATATTACAGAAGATAAAAAAATATTTAAAAAATCTAAAATAGGAAAAAAAACACTTTAAAGAGTAATATTTTTATGAAATAAAATTTTAATAATTGATTTTTTATTTATAAACTTTTAAACTTAAATTTAACTAATAATATATTTTGTTAGACAATATTTTACTTAAACCACTGTTTTTTTTATAAATAAATTTAACTCGTTTTCCATATATATCATTAACCAATTTTAGTTTTTTCAATTAACTCGTAAATTGCAATTTCTTTTCTACTAACTTATTTATTATTTTATCGAATGCTTTTCAATATAATTCTTAACATGTATCTTCGTGTTCTAAAGACACGCTATTATTTTTATTGAGATAAATATACATGGTATTGAAAGTTTTTTCTTTTTTCTTTTTCAAAATAAGCTTTGTATATGACGTAAAATATGATCGCTTTAAATTTTTTAATTAAAACAAAAAATTAGCTACAAATAAAACATCATAAAAATATAAATTGCTTATCTTTTTATTATTTAAAATAATGAGATCATTTAAATTGACTCGGTTTAAAATAAGATAAGATATCATAGGTGGAATCTTATCATTAAAGGTGCTTTTATTTTATAAGGAAATTATAACTTTCATTCTTAGCTGTAAACTTATATATGTTTAGTCTTATTTGGCCGCTCATGTATTTAAAACAAAATAATAAATTAGCTTTTTATGGTACTCAAGAGTTTTATCAACAATAAAGGCAAATGTCAGAGCACAATAATTTTTTCAAAGTTCTTGTATGAATCAAATTTAGAATGCATTAAAGATATTTCACACTTGTTTTTAAATTGAAATAAAATCATAAAATAATAAATAAATAAAACACATAAAAAGATCATCACGCTATTGTTTGATTATTACAAATTATTATACATGATGATTTTGATGTAATAATTATTCAAGAAAATTATATAAAGAATATTTTATTCATTGACAGTAAAATACCCTACACTGATAATATATATTATATATTAAAGGGTTAAATAAGTTTTTGTTTTTAACTTTTAATAAATTTTTAAATTTTAGAATAATTTAGTCTTTTATTTTTTAAAATACGTAAATTTAGTCATTTTAATCAAATTTTATTAAGTTTAGTTGATATTTCAAATATATTTTTGACTTAAATTAAAGTAAAAATGTGTCAAACAATATAAACAACACTAAATTCTAAGAAAAAAATATATTTAACTCTATGTTAAACTCTAAAATCTTCTTTTTTGTTTGAATTCGAAATTATTGTGTCATATAGTTTTTTAATTAAAATATTTGACTAATTTTTAAGAAAATTTAGATTATATACGAAAGAATGTGACTGATGACTACTATATTATTATTAATATTATAGGAAGAAATTAAGTAAATATTTACATTATTTATGTACTCTTAAAAATACCACCAAACTTTATCTTTTGACTTTTCCATTAGTCTTATTTTGACTGTATGAAAGTATGAAAGGTAACCTGATATTTTTGCTCGGCCAAAGATCGTGTTCACGAATTTAATTTAATGTAAAAATTGCTACGTTGACTGTAAAAAAATTTAGAAAGAATCAACACATATGCGATGTTTTAAATACACTTCTTAGCTGAGATTAAAGGAACTTTTGATTATTATCTTTTACATTTTTCATTTGTTTTAATACTGACTGGATTATGTTTGTTTGCTCTATTTAATAAAAATAAGTTGAAATTGTTAATAAAAACATATTGGATTCAGGATTTGTAAAATAAGGAAAATTGATAATAATTAATATTTTTTATCATTAATTAAAATTCGTTAAAAAGTAATAAAATTACATTCTAATAATTACAAACAATTTATCATGCACAATTACCATATATGTCACGATATGTTTACTTTTGACATAATAAAATACAATATGTAATATATATATATTAAAAAATATACAATAACTTTTAAAAACAAAATAAATGTTATTGTTATCATATGCATCCAAATTAAAATCACAAATATTATATAAAAAATTATAAATTATTGTTATTATCAAATTATTATTTTCTTATAAATCAAATATTTTATTGATAAGTATAGACAAAATATCTTAAAGTATCAAATACAAACAATATATGTCATATATAAATAAATCTAAAATCTAAAATAAAGTACATGTTTCGTAGGGTATAAAAAACTTTTTAACATTTCTAAATTTTTAGAAGATAGTGTACCGAAAAAGTTTATTTTTGATCTCTACAATAAAACAATACTCTTAATTAACAGTTTAATTTTAACTACTTATTAAAAAATTAAAGACTTTACTTATTTCAACTAGTTTGTAACTAAATTAATTTTATTTTATAACTAAATTACTTGTTAAAATTAAATCATAAATAATAGTCCATTAAGTGATTGATGCTTTTTTGTATATTTAACAATATATCTTACATCAATTTTTATTTATGTAAATAAAATATAAATTAATTTGACAGCATATAAATATAAATTTATATGAAAAGAATTTTCAATTTAAATATGATGTTTAAAAAAAATATTATTCAACCTAAAAATATTAAATAATATAAAATAAAATTGAATGTATATTTTAATAATTACAATATAAATTTAATAATATTTTTTATTTCAATAATTATAATAAATAATTTTTTAATTACGTATTTTTTTATTATTATAAAAAACAGACACACAGTGCAATTGTGTTTTTACTACTATTATTAGCTAAATTTATATAAGATATCGATGAATTTTTAATATCGAAACTTTTAAAACTTGATCTAAGTTATCTATATAATGGAAAGTTTGACTTTCTTTTTAAGTAACTAGATAAATGAATTTAAACAATTAGCTAAGAAGAAGAATCGTGGTTAATTAACGCTTTGTCCAGATAAAGAAGAAGGAATGTAAAAAGGGTTTGAAGGAAGAAGAAATCAGAAAAATAAGAAAGGGAAAAAAAAAAAAGGTGTGTGCAAGAAGTAAGAACAGTTTCTTGTATATCAGGATTTGGTATATTATTTAAGATTTATTTTATTCTGTTCCTATTCCTACTCTGCAGCTGGAAGTAGCAAGTTAGTGTTTGCTTGCTAGTTAAAGGTTTAGGGTAAAGACTTGGGAAAGAAAGTGAGTCAAATCTCAATTCAACTGTGAACAGAAATGGTGAGAAAACATGGCTGGCAATTACCTGCTCACACTTTTCAGGTATACCTTTTTTTGTTTCTTCTTCTTCTTCCGATCCTAAGTTTTCTTTTTTGCTAGGGTTTGCTGGAATCAGTAATTCGTGATTAACTTCATGCGGAATCTCATATCATGTGGCTTTAATTGCTCAATTCTTGTAATCGCGTGATTTGTATTTTTTTTTTATTTTTTTTTAATTACGTAGGTTCTTGGTTGACGCATGGCTATTGGCTCCGAAATGTCTACTTTATATTGCAGAGTGATGTGTGTTTGATTATGTGATTATGTTCTGGAAGTTCTCGTTTCGTACTAATGGTTGAAAATCTGTTTTTGAAAAAAAGAAGAAAAGGAAATAGTGAAATTCGTTGTTTGGATAAATTTATTTGCGCGAGTTTTGGAAACTAACAAGGAGAGGGGTCGTTTGGAAATAAAACAATCCAGAATTTGTTTGTTGGAGGGAAGACCCTTTCCCGGGCCAATTAATAATGTTTTGCTTAATTCTTCAATGGGTTAACGGCCGAAGGAAATATAGACTGTGGAGCACAACCTCTGATCTGTACCTACCTACCTACCTACCATATACTCTTTCCCATGTCCAAAGTTATAAACCAGCAAGCAACATCAGATGTATTGGGTTGTCTAACAAGAAGAAGATTCAATAATTTTAATTTAAAGTGACACAGACTAGAATTTATGGGCGATAAGTGTTGTGCAAAACTTTATCCCACTAGGTGTGGTCGGTTACATGGATCGTTCAATGTCATTCAGCTTTATGAAAGACCGAAGTTTCAGAGATATTATTTATCATGGGGTTTGTCTCAACAACATTTCTCAATATCCTTCTTGGTCTCCCTCTATTTTTGCAGAACCAAAAATCATGTAATCTACTATTTTCGCTGGTGCTTCTTCTAGTGGTCTTTTTTGTGTGTGTATCCAAATCACCTTAAATGATTTTTACCATATTTTTTTCTTCAATCGATGCTACATACAACCATTTTGGATCTTAGCTTTTTTATGTGCCAACACAATTCTCATTTATACTCTTTCCCCTTTTTTTTTTCTTGTATTTTGTTCTTTTAAAATTCAATATTCACTAAACTTTACCATAGAGTATAGTTGAACACACAAATACAATATTGTCTTTGAACTTGGTAGGTACTTTGTAGAAATAACCGTTGGTGGCTTTTCTCTTTTACAAACAATCTCAAATATATTCTGTGATATTGTTAATAATTTCTGCATCATTTTGTATTATTGATCTCGTACATTATTGATCTCGTACATACTAGTTTCCCATATTTTTGTTGATTTATAGATGTTTAGCACTTTTTTTACACTGTGTTGTTTTTTATCAGTTGCAGGCATGCCAACTTATTTTTCTAATTATTGGTTCTTTCATGAATAGGTTGTTGCGATCACTGTATTTTGTTTGTTGGTGATTGCTTTCTATGCTTTTCTTGCTCCCTTCATTGGAGGTCGTATATGGGAATACATTTTCATTGGTGTTTACTCTCCCGTGGTATGTAAATCACCTTTTTGTCATTCCACCTCTTTTATGTATACTTACTTACCCACAAGAAACATAGCTTATGTTGTTGTCTCATTCTTGTGGTATTGCAGGCACTCATTGTGTTCATTCTTTACGTCAGATGCACCGCAATCAACCCTGCAGATCCGGGCATTATGTCTAAGTTTGACCCCAGAGTGGGAAATAAGTTCAATTCTGCGCAAGAATTGTCAGGAAAACATCACATTTCTGAACATGAACGCATTGCTGCTAGAGAGCAATATTCTCCATCATCTTCCAAAAGGTCTATGACAAATATGAGCAAGAAAAGCTCGGTGGAAGATATGGACAGAGCAGACAGTACTAGGAAACAGAATAACCAAAGCTCATGTAATGTAGTTGGAGGAATTTTCTGCATACTATTTTCACATGAAGATTGCCGGAAACAGGAAGCATCGACTGAAGAGCAGGGTGGTGCTGAAGATGCTCTGTTCTGCACATTGTGCAATGCTGAGGTACTGCATTGTGATTTGTGACTCTTTGAAACATTGCATTAATATTTCAATTTTTGTTCTTTGTATTCCTATTCAGTTTGGCTGTAAGTGATATCTTTTATATTTTATTTTATACCTGGGTCGATACTAAAGTCACCAGTACAAAAACAAATCATGAGTCATTGAGAATGAGTTTCAAAAATAGATTTTGTTTTCTTTGAGAAATGCCATGATTTGTTGGTATAAGTTGTGGAAAAGTGTACTTTATGTTCTTATCATTCTTTGAGAAAGAAGCTAGGTTTTCTGGAATTGTTTTGCTTCTTTTGGGAGAGTTATGACTTTTATTTATGAATTCATCTATTTTGTTTATTCTTTCGTTTTTCTCCTATTTAATGACATTTAATTCTAATGTTTTTTCTTCTATTTCAATTCAATAATCTCTTTAAAATAATTTGTTCAATCCTTTTCATTTTTTATCGTAATTTAACTTGAATTTCGAGTTTCCTGGAAACTTAAGTGGTAGAGATACAAGAGAATTATGAGCCCCTTTTCCCAGTTTATCTATTTTTGATATTCCTTCCCCTTTCCTGGAAACTTGAGTGATAGAGATGCCTGTGAATTATGGGCTCTCGTTTCAGTCTTTATCTTTTTTGGAAGTTTCTGCTTCTTGAATTTTGGGAATAAAATTAGTCTAACCTTATAAACGTCTCTAGTGGCATGCAGCCATCAATTGACACATTTTAGAGAAGTAGCTTTAAACCTTGGACTGGACTTCTGCTTCTCACCGAGTAGTGTATTTCGTGCCTTGTGTGTCCTGTTTTGCAGGTGCGCAAATTCAGCAAACATTGTAGAAGTTGTGATAAATGTGTTGATGGCTTCGATCACCATTGTCGGGTATGATTTGTTGTGCAAAGTGAAGTATACATTTTGGACTTGTATTCACTTTTAGAATAACATTTTCATAATTTTTGTTTAACTTAAAGTTTCACTTGGTGCATCGCATTGCTGCAGTGGCTTAACAATTGTGTGGGTCACAAAAATTACAGTTCTTTTATTGCTCTCATGGCTTTTAGTCTTGCTTGGGTATGTATATTGGTCCTTCTAAATGATTTATAATTTAAAAGCTATGATTTGTTTTGGTTTTCAATAATGCCTTCTGTATGTTATTCTTTTGCATTTCAGTTAGTCATTGAAGCTGGAGTGGGTGTTGCAGTTTTTGTGCGTTTCTTTGTCAATAAGAGAGGAATGGAATCTGAAATCATTGATAGACTTGGAAATGGATTCTCTCGGCCCCCATTTGCCGCCGTTGTGGTATCTCTTTTGTTTGTTTTATTTTAAATCTGGCAATGACAAATGATTATTCTTAATCATATTTTGAATTTCGATATATTTCTTGTTTCAATGTGTAGGTTGTATGTACTGTAGTTTCTATCTTGGCTTGTGTGCCTTTGGGTGAGCTTTTCTTTTTCCACATGATACTAATCAGGAAGGTCAGTGATTCAGTAGCTGAGAATCTGAGGTTGTTTTTCTGTTCTTTTTTCTTCCCCAACCCCATGCTTTTGTGCATGGTTCTATGCTGCTTGGCTAATCTAATTTGATCAAGGGAACTCTGCAATGAAAGTTAAGATATACACAGTTGAGTTTCAGAAAACTCATCTAGGATTGGAAGAGCATTTTTATGAACTGGAAAATAATTTATCAAAGTTAGTTACTTAAGAATTTTCGTGAATTTTGTCTGGGATATTTTGCTTCCACCCTGAGATTTTCAGAGCACTATAAAAATCATGTTTTAGTTCTTGACCGTTATTTTAGCTTTTTCACACGTAAGAGTGGTACTCTCATCATAACTCCTTTCTTCTTGTTGGATCAGGGCATTACTACTTATGAATATGTTGTAGCAATGAGAGCCATGAGTGAAGCACCTGCAGGGGCATCTGTGGATGAGGAATTGCCAAATATACTTTACTCTCCAACAGGCTCAGCCACGACTGGATTGAGTGGAGGAAGTTCTCTTGGTTTGCAATATAAAGGGGCTTGGTGCACCCCTCCCAGGGTATTCGTGGATTATCAGGTACTATGGTTAATTTTTTCTTTCATCTGTATATTGAGTACCCAAAGAGGGTGCTGTTGGCTTGTGGTAATTTTTAGTTGGGGAACTATATTGAAAGACTCTTGGGCAACAGTCAGAGTCAGAAGCAGTTCTTATTTATTTTAAAAATCCTCTAAAAGAGCTTTTAGTTTTGACACTGGACACTTCTGTCTTGGCTTTTGGAATGTATCTTTTTCATTTGTTCTAATATGGGTCACCCCTAGGAAAATTAGCGTCTTATCATTCAAATGCTACATAGGTTAACATTTAAAATTTGAATAACTTGAATTTTCCTGAAGTCGTAGCTTTCTAATCCTTGGAAAGAGGTCCAGTGACAAGAAAACTAGGGGTTTTGAAAATGTTTTCTATTTTCTATTTTTTATGTTTTCTCAAATAATTACAAAATTGACATCTTATTTTTATTTTATTTCCTGTTAACCAATATTTGTATAAGAAACAGTGAAGCAGGACTTTTGTAATTATATGAGAGAATAGGAATTGGAAATAGAAAATAAAATCAAACCAAATAGGCTCTCATTGAACCTATTGAGCATTACAATCAGGCCTCTGTATTTTGAATTAAAGCCTATACTATACATTATGATTTCCTTCACGTGTAGTATATTGCTTGTCAACCCTCATCTTTGCCAGGCAGAAAGACTTCCATAAATTGGGTATCATGAAAATTGTGTCGTTCTAAAATAGTTCATCCTGGCAATGATATATCAATTCACAACAGTTGCCATGGTATGACTTGCTTACCTATATAAAGAAGGTTTATAAATTTATGGCTGAAAGCCTTCATCACTCCATATTGGTGTACTAAATGAAATTGCTGTTTTAAAGTCTTAAGTAGTTTAGGACCTTTAGGTAAAAGAAATGAATGAAAGAGCAAAAGGCAGAACAAAGAAATTTTCTTTGGAGGTAGGGGGAATACCATGTATAATGGCTTTGGCAGCATCCTTGACCGAATTTATATGGTGCTGTTGTGCCCGTCCCTCTATCAGTGACTTACTATATTATTCTAATCGGTATGCCTAATTAGTGATTTTCATTTCTATATTTATACCTTTTTTACTTAACGAACTTTTCATGTAGTTGTTTTATGTATATTACATGCTGTTACACTTTTCTCATTTTTTTTTCTTGACAAAGTGAAATGTTTTTGTTCTTAAAAAGTATTTATGAGTTGGTTTATGGGGCCTGCCTAACATGGGCTTTAGGATGAAGTTGTGCCTCACTTGGAGCCTGGAATGCTACCGTCAACTGTTGATCCAGATGCAGCGGGTATTGCAGAAAGAGGGCAAAGGATGCCAAAAAGACCTGTTCGTATTAGTGCTTGGAAGCTTGCTAAGTTGGATTCACAAGAGGCTGTGCGAGCAGCTGCGAAAGCCAGGGCATCTTCTTCAGTTTTGCGACCTGTAGACAGCCACCGCGTACCAGATGCAGAATTGAGCTCTAGTGGCAACATGAGCATCAGAAGTAGTTTAAGCACCGAGACTGGAACTAACAAGGAAATTAAACACGAGTTAAGATTGTCTCCGGTCCAAAATTCTATTGCTCCTAGTCAAGGAAGTCGCGATGAGTACGAGACTGGAACTCAAAGTATGAGTAGTTTCAGCAGTCCTAGCCATGTTCATGAGGCAGTTACACTCAGCCCTCTTCCACAGGGTCACAGTTTGGGTGGCTTCAGGCCAGGTGCCGCAATCCCTAGTTTGGTGGTGCCTGAGCGTCCTTTAACTTCTAAAGCAACATTGTCAAACTTCAGGAACCCAATATCAAATCCATCTCTTGGATTTGATGGGAGGACAGCCATGCCAAAAGGAATTGGCCATGATCCATTGTTGCTTTCTGCTTCTAACACTTCTATTCTAAGAGATGTGAAACGGTCATCAGTTGTTTGGGATCAAGAAGCTGGCAGATATGTTTCAGTCCCTTTATTGCCTTCAGAAGCCCGAAATAGGTCATCCATGCGCGTAGAATTGCAAAATGTAAATGCGGAAACAAGCAGTTTTGGGAAAAAACCAGCGATTCCTCAGAAGGAGTTGTCATCATCTGCACCCAAGTCTCCAGGGCAGCACACACAGAATCTGATGTATACCGGAGATTCTATTTTTTATGGAGGTCCATTTTTGAGTGCCCCTGTTAAAGATGGTTTGAAAAATGAAAGACGTTTGCCATCAGGGGAGGCGCAAGATAGCATATCAGCGAACTTGCCCCTAGAGCCAAGATATAAAAGGGACTCACTTTCAAATCAGCTTCCTGTGTTTGTCCCTGGTGGGTTTGAGAATAACCTTCAACCTCGTTCTGGCATGAATTAGTTTGAGTTGTTTTGAGATTCCAATGATCTGGACAATGTTTTTGTTGGAATCGAGAGTACAGTGAAGAGAAACCAAAGGGTCTATCTGGTAGGCGCGATTTTAGCCTTTCAGACCATACAAACGAAAATTATGGTGGACACCTTCTGACTCCAACAGCTGGTTTTTTATTCGGCCTCATCATTTAGGTTTAAAGTCTGTCATCTTGCAGCCTGTACGTTTGAGATACATCAAAATGCCTATGGGCATTTGAGAGATTGAAATGAACTTCATTGTTCCTTTTTGCTGAACATGCGTTGAGAAATGTGAATCTTCCGTGATGCGGTTGATGAAATCTCAAAACACTTATCAGCATCAGTTCAGTAAGTGTAAGCATGAGCCTCCTTAATGGATTTTAATTTATTATTGTACCATTTGTTCCGGTAGATACTAAAATTGTCATGACCTTGCGTTTGGGGATAGAATAGTTTTGGCTTGTATAATTGTCTCTTCTCTTGCTATAGATTTTTTTCTGCCACGTGTCATTTGATGTTAGGTATCTTAGGATCGTAGTTATCTACACAAGAGAATGGCCTAGTCTGGCTTCTGACAAAATACTCCTAACCCAGTGGTTGCTTTGTTATGAAGGTTTTGTCGTTGCCAAATTTTGCAATTCTTGTTGGAGCAGCATCGCGACACTGTCGTTATTGTGCCTGTTTGGGACCTGGAGGTGCTTTCAACGCCTATCTGCCAAAATCTTTTGTTGCTTTTTCATTTATATTCGCGCCATCATTGTTTAAACGCTCAAGCAAAAAGATTGATTTGCAGATAAGGGAAAGTACCGTCTTTATTTTCAAATGCTATGTTTTTAATTTTGAAAAAGTATAAGTTTGTTAATCTTTAATTGTATTATTCTTTTACCTGTTAGTTGTTTGTTTCATTTTTTAAAATATTGAAAGATGGAAAGAACTTGAAAATAACTCATTTTCTCAATTTTAAAATGATAATATTTTTGAAACGAAAATGATGTGTTCAACACATATAGTCTTTCAATAGAATAAAAATATTCAGTTTTTCTCTTTCGAACATCAATTTAAGATTAGGGGTGACGATGTGAGTTTAGACTGGTTTGTAGGCTCATAAAGAAAAAATGTGGAACGGATTGAGATATTGAGTCTGCTAGTTTGTAAAAGCTTAGTTTGCAAAAGCCTATAACCCGCAATTCATATGGGTTGGTCTATGGCTTGCACGGGTTGGTTTGTTGCTTGCACAGATAGGCCCGTGGTTCGGATAAAAAAAAAAACTTCTATTTGTGTATATTGAATTTTTTCTTTTGAATTTTTGTATGAATATTTCAAATTCTTTTATGAGTAGAAAAGACAAGTGTTTTATATTTTTAAATGTGTTAAAAGTTTTTCAATTTATTGAACATTAAAAATTTTATCATAAATTTTTTTTAAAATATAAACAGGCCGCGGACCTGAACTTGTGAGGAATGGATCAAACTTTTTAGCTTGCATTTTGAACGGAAGACGAACAAAATACGGGACTGGCTTATACGGATCGATGGGTCTCACATTACTACATATTAACGTATTGGTTTATACTTAAACTCACCTAATCAGATTTTATGTGTTTCATAAGAGTGTTATTTGTTATTTTATTAGTAGAATGCTATATATAAAAATTAATTGTTCCAATTTAAAAACAAGTTGTATATACTCTTTTAAACTTATCTCTCCTCTCTTGGAAATACTTATTTCCTGCAAACAAATACAATCTAGCCCTTAAGTTAATCATCTAACTGGTTTCACGAATTAATTAGTTATAAATATTTTTTTTATGGGTTAATATTGTCTAATTCACACTTGTGACATGTTTGGAATTTTGTTTAAAACAAGTTGAATGTTAATCCAATTGTTTAACCCGTGTCAATATTTTGTTTTTTTTCTTCTTCTTATATTTGAGTATCATTACTTATAACAAATTAGTATGTTGCTGGATTTTTTATTTTTAAATTAGTTTATCAGTAGTAATTAGTGGATTTTACTTAATTTTTTAACACTGTTACTAAAACACTGAAATCTTATAAGAATTCTTCAACATTTATTTCCATGTCCCTTCTTACAAGCTACGGAGTTGTTTTGCCCTGTTTCATCTTTTGTCTTTTCCTTAATGATGGTGGGGAAGTTAGGACCTTTTTAAATGGCCTCTTCTATTATTTTTATTTATTATTATTTTTTTAAGCCACTTCTTGTTATCTTACTCTATTGGAAGCATAGTAGGTTACATTATATAATTACATTACATATAAGTACTAATGATACAATAATAAATATCAATTAATTCAACCTTAAAAACAACCAAGTGTTTTTTAAACATAGAAGTATATATATCTTTTTCCTTTTAGCCAAACATATTAGGTCAAAGTGTGTTTGGTATCTTGTATCATTTTCATACTTGAATGTTTGTGTGATTTTGGCACATGTACTACTATATCAGGTCATTAATAGAGGATTGCATACCTTTATTTTGTCTCTATATAAAAATTGATAGAATGTAATATATTGACTATTCTAATTTTGCTTTTTGCCAATGTATATTGCATGAAATATAGGAAGAATTGCATTGGGATAAGTTAATAATTTGAGTGACAGTAATGCACAATTTTAATTCAAACTATAGATTATGATAAATATTCAAACTAACACAAATAGCATTAGTTACATTTTCATAAAAATAAAAGTACGTTAAATGTGTGATATGTGACGGTAAGATCTCAAAATTTATAATATTTTTTTTATGAATTATATAAATAATATTTTTTATTTTGTTAAAATAATAAATATTTATAAAAAATTGAAATTAATCAATTAAAAACAGTCTTGCAAGTAATTATTATTTGTAATTAAAATAAATAAAAATTGACTTACGTGTAAAATAAGAAAAAAAAGGTAGAAAGAGAAAATGAAAATAATAATAATAATAATAATAATAATAAAAAGTTAAGTTGAATTTGACTGTAACGTAAAATTTATAGTTTTATTATTTCAAATATTTAATTATAGCCATGATTGTTAGGTGTATTATTGGACCTTATTCTCTTTATTTATTTTATTAATTAACATCATTTAATTTATTTTTAATTACTCATAAATCCCTTTCATTTGTTTATATTTTTATTTATCATCTTTATTAATTTATATTTATATCATTGGATTGGTCTTCAAATTTCTAATAATATATTTTTTATTAAATTATTTTTAACCTAATTTCATTTATGAGATGTTAACAACTGAACTGTACTTTTTTTTTTCTATCACTTTCTATTTAAGACACTCTGCACACTCCATTTCTTCCTATGACCACTTCTCTCTTCTCTCCGGTTCTTTTCTGTTGAATTTGATTCTTCATGTTCTCAATTTTAAAATAAATTATGCCTAACCATCACTCTTTATACAGACATTTTAGTCAAAAGTACTTTGCATGTTTGCTTAAACATTAGAAAGTTGATTCTCACAATTTTTTATATAATAAATAAACATATTAATGTAAACTTATGATGAATTTAATTTAGTTTTACGTCTTATTCACATCTTAATGGTATAAAATCTATTTATTTAAAGTATCTAATGTTTCGGTTGATAATAGAATACGGAAAAAATTATATATTTTTTAGTCGATATTTTAAGTTTTAAAAAATAATAAAATATTTTGTTTCTTTAGATACAACATCTTAAGTATTATTAATTTTTTAATAAGTTGTATTATAAAATACAACTTATAGTATTAATATTTTTTTATTTTGTTGTTTGTGGTAAAACTTATAATGACATTAATTTCTCTTTTAAAATTAAATCATCTTTAAAAATAACTTCCTTTTCTTTTTTAATTTACCTTTGATCAAACAATTTTTATTTATTTTATTTTCCTTTACCAAACACAACCTAAATTGTCATGAAACCAAATTTGCTTTCACCAAAAATTAATTAAAGAATACTCCAAAATCCCATAGGTAACTTTTACACGCAATATTATATTTGTTCTTTTGCCTGCAAAAGTTAGCATCTGAAATTACAAATGGGATCCTCCTCAGAAACACCAACAATCAATTTTAGTACAAAAGTCCGAATTAAAAAATAAGGCAGTAAACAAAAGAAACTAGAAAAAAAACGAAAGTGTAAGGAAATAATGGAAGAAACGAAAAGGAGAAGAAAAAATCTAAAAGAGGTATAAAAAAGCATGCGACGAAAGGGCATAGAAGATTTTGATGAGATAGTATGTGAGTTTTGGCAAATTGGGAATTCCGAAAAAGAATGGAGAAATAGAGATAAAAGTTGAATCTGGTTTTGGAGTTTTGTTGAAGGTGGTTGTGTGTTTGTCGTAATAGCAGAAGATAATCCAATTGTATAGTCATTGCTTTTCGAAATAAAACAAAAATTTGGTTTGGAAGTATGTTAGGAACTCTCACTCTCTCGCACACTCATCCCACTCGCGACCAAAACCACTCGCGACCAAAACCGAGGGGTAACGTTGTTTGTCTTTGTCAAGGCATGTTTGTTTTTACGTACCCTTTCGGAATATTATAACTCTTTCATTCCCTACCCACCTAAGCTTCAACACAAACACAACCACATTAAACTTCAACTTTTTTTTTCCTTCTCTCTCACATGCTTTCTAGAGACACAAAACCATTTTTACACCAACTTTTACCTCTCTCATCTTTGGTCACCAAACATTTTGTTGTGAAATTAGTTATTACTCATGTTTGTAACTGAAATGTTTCGTACAATTTTATTATTTTTGTAGATGTAGGTTTAGCAATGAACTTCTAAAATGTTTCGAATTAGTGAGTTATGAATAAAATTATATAAAAAATTAAACATTTGTTTATAAAGAAGACTTTACGATGCGTTTATTTTTTATATATTATTTATTTTGCTTATTTTTAATCGAGATGAAACTGTCTTAAATTTTTAAAATTTTTTCCTTAAATTAAGTAAACAGAACAAATATGCACAATTAGAATAAATTATAATGTGATTTAAAAAAAAAATTACAATATCTTTCTCTTCCCAGGAATAAAATGTCGTGTCTGTTGAAATTAGAAAAAACAACGGCAAATAGAAGCCAAAACCTTTTCTTCTTATGTTACGTTGAGCTTTAGAAAAAAATGAAAATAAAAAACTTAAATTTATAAACTCTGAATTAACATTAATTTTCTAATAAATATAACGTCTTTAAAATTAATTATCTTATTCAAAAGTATAATCTATTTTAGAATTAAAAATTATGTGATAGTTTAATTACTCTAAAAATATTTTAAAAGTAATGAAAATTTTTAACTATTAATCTCAATTCCTAAACTTTTAAATTACGTAAGATTAATGGATACCATTAAATAAACCTTTGATCCAAATTTGGAGAAGGTTGGTCTTTGTAATCACTTATTCTGTCCCTACTTCTATCTACAAAAATAAAGCTAAAAGAGTTTTATGCATATAATAGAATAAAAGAATCTATGCAATGCTGGGGTAATTATAGATAAGATTCGTAAATTTGTTGATATTTAGAATAATTAATTTAAAATTAGTGTGAATTGAAATGTTTTAGTAAACTAGAAACGGCACATTAAAATGGTTGTTTTTTGAAGCTAAAAAGAAATAAAAAAATAAAATGTAACTGTATGTTTAGCCTTTACAGGAAGATAGAGAAATTTCCAAGAGTCAGAAATTCCACACAGCACTGAGGTGTGAAGGACAACAAAACAATAAAGACAAAAGGGACCCTTCACGCATTGTCGACAACGTAGTCATGAACAAGTAGCTGAAACCAGAAGAAGGGTCCAAACATTGAAACTCACTCCCAAAGAAAGCAGAACAACCAACCCATTATGGTTCTGGTTTTTTCAGTGTTTCGAGAGGCAAGTTTTGGATTTTTCTAGGGGGTTCGTCTGGATTGTTCTTCAATTTCAAAACCCTCCAAGGGATAAGCGTTTTTCTAGCTGCAATGCGTTCCTTTGTTGCTGACCTGGTTTGAGTAGGTTCTCTCTTCTCCCTGTTACTGCTTCCATGTTTTTCTCCTTCCTTTTGCTGAATTGGTAGAAAAATGTTGGACCTTTCGGTTTTTAAGTTTATAAAACTGAGAATAAAGCTTGAGGGTTGTTAAACTTGTGATCAAAGTTTGAACTTGGGATGTGATGTGCAGGTTCTTATGCACAAATCCTTTTCTCCTTTTTGCTTGTCCTGCTTTGCTTTGAATTTGTTCTTTCTTTCTTATTCTGTCTTCATTCATTAGTTTCTTAGTACTTGGTCCATGTGTTGTAAAACCTGTGATTTTGTATCTGAATGAATCCGAAATTTTGAAGAGTGTTTTCTTGTCTAGTAGTTTTTTCATTTTTTTTTGTGTGTGACTACATTCTGTCTCTTTTCAGTCTTTGCAAATTCCTAAGATTGTTGTTATTATTGTTGCATGGGATTTGTGTGGCAAGAAGAAGGTTCGTCTTCTGTGAGTTCTTCACCCTGCAACTCTTCTCCATGATGTCACTTTCACCTAGCTTAGGTTCTCCCAACAATCTCTTGCTTAGAGATATGAAATCCGAGGAAAGGGGTTTGTACTTGATCCATTTGTTGCTCACTTGTGCAAATCATGTAGCTGCTGGTAATCTTGAAAATGCAAACACCACACTTGAGCAGATTTCCCTGCTTGCTTCCCCCCCTGATGGGGATACTATGCAGCGAATCGCGGCGTATTTCATGGAATCACTTGCAGATCGGATTCTGAAAACATGGCCTGGGATCCACAGAGCCCTCAACTCGACTAAAGTAACTATGCTGTCTGAAGAAATTCTTGTTCAGAAGCTCTTCTTTGAGCTTTTCCCTTTCTTGAAAGTGGCATATGTTCTCACAAATCAGGCCATCATTGAGGCAATGGAGGGGGAGAAAGTGATTCACATAATTGATCTCAATGCTGCTGAAGCTGCTCAGTGGATTGCTCTCATCCAAGTTTTGAGTGCTCGACCAGAAGGCCCTCCTCATTTGAGAATCACTGGGATTCATCAGAAAAAGGAGATTCTGGATCAGGTAGCTCATAGACTAACTGAAGAAGCAGAAAAATTGGATATACCATTCCAATTCAACCCTGTAGTCAGCAAACTAGAAAATCTCGATTTTGACAAACTTCGAGTGAAAACTGGTGAGGCACTAGCAATAAGTTCCATACTCCAATTACATTCCCTTTTGGCCTTTGATGATGAAGCCTTGCGGAGAAAATCGCCTCGTCTGTTAAAAGGCTCAAACGGATTTCACCTGCAAAGAGTTCTCCCACTGAGCCAAACCACATTGGGTGATATGCTTGAGAAAGACATGGTGAATGGCTACACCCCAAGTCCTGACTCAACCTCGTCATCACCGGCATCTTTAACACCTTCCAATTCAATGAACATGGAGAGTTTTCTCAATGCCTTATGGGGTTTATCACCAAAGGTCATGGCTGTGACAGAGCAAGACTGTAACCATAATGGTCCAACTCTGATGGATAGGCTACTTGAAGCACTATATTCTTATGCAGCATTGTTTGATTGTTTGGAATCCACAGTCTCTAGAACCTCGTTGGAGAGATTAAGGGTGGAGAAGATGATTTTTGGGGAGGAAATAAAGAACATCATTGCATGTGAAGGGCCTGAAAGAAAGGAGAGACATGAAAAGCTTGAAAAGTGGTTTCAGAGATTTGACCAAGCTGGGTTTGGTAATGTTCCTTTGAGCTACTATGGTATGTTGCAAGCAAGGAGGTTCATCCAGAGCTATGGCTGTGAAGGATACAGAATGAGAGATGAAAATGGCTGTGTATTAATCTGCTGGCAGGATCGACCAATGTTTTCAATATCAGCTTGGAGATCTAGGAAGTAAGAGAGTTGAAGGGGTAAATTAGTGACCTTTTTTTTTTTCATCTTTTCATTGCATGAGAGTGTTTTATCCTTTGGTAATGACAATTCTTCAAGATCGGTTTTTAGAGATACTCTTTATTCATTGCCTGGTAAAACCCCATCAAGAAAGAAACTTGGGAAGAGATAGAGAAAGGGTAGAAGGACAGAATAACAAAAGAACAGAGGATTTAAACATTTAAACGTGGTTGTTTATGGTTTGATTTTATTTTATTTTTTACTGCTGATCATTTTTTCTATGAATTCCTGTACCCTAACTTGTATCTAGCAAGCTTATTATATTACATATATATATATATATATATATATATATATATATAAAATATGTTTTTCTTCAGCCACTTGTTTAGAATAAGTTAACATTCAAAATTCTAGGACATGTGTCGGTTCTCTTTCAGCGAATGTTGTGACTTTGGCTTTTAGTGGATTTGGATGAGTCCTGAAAAAGCACTTCCATATAAGGGTGCTCAAGAAATTAGATGGTTCATTCCTATTATGTACCATACTTTCACACACTAACACACACACACACACAACTTTCTTTGTGCTTTGGTCATGGTGACGAATGCTAAATGTCATGTTTGAAAGATTGGAGAATTGTTTGTGGTTGGATATTTTTGGTGTAGTGGTGACAGATGAGTCCATTGGCCTCGAAGCTTTTGACTTTAGCACGATGCGATGCATCCCAAAAACACTCACCCCAAAATAAAAACATCACTTCACCATGTCATCTTTTCTTATGTTTTTGCTTTTTTGGTTGGTGTGGTGGCTTTTGGAGAATTGGGGCTTGTAATCAATTCACGAACAATATATAAATAATTGGGGTGTGCTCTAGTTTTTGTTGTTGACCAAACAAGACACTTTTTTTTGAAACATTTGTGTTGTCAGAGGTTGTCAATAATAATAATAAAGGTAAAATCTCTTATCAGACTTTTGTGAGGAGGAACCAAGAATCCTCTTGCGCTCACACCCTTCATCTTTTTGCAACTGTTTTTGACAATACATTCCGACATTTTCGATGGTTGAGATTCTCTAAGGCTTTGATAAAGCTGTCGGGCATCTCAACCCTGTTAGAGGAACTTTGCCTTTTCGATTGGTGATAATTCTTGCGTGAATTTGGCGTCAGAATTTATTCATCAGGATTAGGCATGTCGTGATTTTTTTCAGCGGGAATCACACTGTTATAAAAAATAGTGATAAATATGTTGTTTGACGTGAATTTCAAATTTATTCATGTTTCAAATTTTGATATTGTTTGGTTTTTAATTTTTAAAAATGAAAAAAAATGGTCTTTTTAACCGAATTACATTATTTTGATGTGTTAAAGAACATTTCAGACTAACATTTACATCATTTGATGCGTATCACTTCAAATATTAATCGGTGACACTGTTTGACATGAAAAAAAAGAAAGTTTCTGTCATTGAAGTAGGAAGATTATATCTACTTTTTTTTTAAAAAAAATTAAGAAATAAAATATATCAAAGTTTGTGACAATAATAAATTTTAATTTTATATTCAAATTTAAAGATTAGAAACATATTTAATCTTAAAAATTAATATAAAAATTGATATAACATCATATTTTTGATGTATATGTTTCTAACATAATAGTGTTGCACCATAGTATATTATCTTCTGTCCATTTTTAACCATCCTATAAAAAGCTTTTTTTTTTCTGAGGAAACAATGAAACCATTAAATTCTAAAATTAAACAAGCATTGGCATGTTTAGAAGTAGAGACATGCCATTTTAAGTTTTTCTAACATTTTTATATTTTTTTTTCCAATTTTTCTATGAAAAAACAAAGGGTTATGGGCCCTTGATGGGGTGAAACTGGTGATGTATGAGAAGAACATGGGCCCACAAGTAAACCTACCCACCAGGATGACATAGAAGCTTTGCTTTCATTCAAGTGTTTGGGACAAAAGACTGTCATTCAATGGCCCAACTTATCAATACACAACTTTTTATCAAGTAAATTTGATGTTTTTATTTAATTTTGCACTCCTTTTTATCATAATAAAAATATATAATTAAAAAAAGATAACTAAAATTATAAATAGCACATCAAATCATCCTTTTTATTTCTCCTTTGCCATCTAAAAAATCATCCCTCTGTCATTCCTTCCTATTTTTACCAAAAGGAAAGAAAAACATACATTTGACTTTTAAAAGGAAAAACAAAAATATACACAGTCTGAAGGTGAATTACTTGTGTAATCAACTTAGATTCAACTTCAATGTGTTTATCTTCTTGTAAGATTAGGACACAAGTTCACTAAAATAGAATGAAACACTTTAGATTCCTCACATTCAGACAAAATTGCAAAATATCCTCGTGAAACAATGATACAACAGCCGCAAAACCAGCCTCGGCACATGGAAAAGACGCTAAAACTATCCATCTAAATGTTACAACAGTTCTAACAGCAATGACCTACTTTAACAATCATCGAAACAATTACACATTTTACAAAAAATACACGTGGCACTCCACTGTCTGGTTCTAAGAAAGTTGTGGAAATTTTCAATGCCTGTGAGAATGCTTCCGGCTGCTATAAGTAACCTCTCTCTTTTCGGCGTTCCAGCTACGCGACATTCTTAAACCGAAGGAAATGGCCCCCACAGCACTCATAGCATAAAACACTCTGTAGGGAGCCAAAGTAAGACCAGAAAAATAGGACCAGTATCCAGCTATAAGATACATAAAATAGAGTCTAACGTTTCGGATGGGGAACCCAGCAAAGGACACGAAGAAGGAATTGAACTCGGGCTTCGAGTTGCAGATGCCATGAAGTATGACGCCAATGCAAAGCACTACATCCAGGAACCATGGAAGGCTCTCACCCAATGCTAGTCTCTGCAAAAATTAATAATTTGTAGGTAAATAAGAGAATATTAGTGCATTTTCGTTCAAGCAGTGACCTAGTAAAAATTTACATCTTCAACATAAGTTCAACTTCAATGTTAACTGCACTGATTTATTTCTTATCCACACCCTAAGTGATGAGAACATACAAGGTGCACATTTAACAGAAAAGTTCACTATTGTGAAAGTGAAAAGGCCTCGAGAGGAAAGAAAGATCCATTGGAAGACAACAAGAAAGCAGAAACCCAAACCTATTTCTTCAACTGCGTAAGGGAGAAACAAAATCACGTAAAATAATGGGTAAGATTTTGTAAGTCACGGTCTTCATCAGGGAGAAACAAAATCAGGAGAAAAATTATGTTGTGGGAATTCAATCAATCAAATTCCCCTTTCCCTTTCCTATTTTCCCAAGAAAAGTGATTGCATGACAGAATATGTTTAAACTGCTTATATGACAATAATTGTTATATATCGTCTACCTGGAACCAAGCAACAACGGATGGAGCAAACATCATCGTTGCAACAAGATGCAATATCAACAAGCCATGGCGATGGTGAAATAAATCTAATTGTGCGTCACCAAAACTTCTTGATGAATCAGGACTGTTTGACAAGTTGTCTTCTGAAGGGAATGTCCGCTTAAAACTACCATCAAATTTGAAATTCTTCTTTTCAGACCCCGTATAATCTTCACTGTTACAATCCAAATTTTCGGTAATTTGTTCATGGCTGCCACAAGATGCTGTCAGGAAACTGCTACATAAACAAAAACAAAAATCAGTCTCAAAGAGTCAAACACGTCATGATAGGATGGGCCTAAGGCCTAAAAAGAATCATACTAGGATGATGACAGTTGTGGGTTCATCAATACCACCATTTGGGTTATAAAATAGTAATCTCCTTGACTAATTACCAATTAAAAATCTGGTTGTTTTTAATCTTCTATGTAGCTCATTAAATACTAGATTTCTAGTGTATAGTAGCAATGTAGTTGATAGCATCCCAACAATGGTGCTTTTGTCATCCTACTCACCTCCCACCCCCCTAGCCCAAATACATTATACAACACCCTTTTCTGTTCTCAATGTGATAACTTGGGTATCATAGGGTGCCTAAGACCCAGATCAAGTAATATTGGATGCTCAATGGATTATGTAGATGCTTGGTTCACCCCCTTTAGTAGCTATAATTTGAAGGTGTGAGTTCCTCAACGCTTGGGTAATGATTCATTGATAAGAGCAAGTTGACTGTCTTGCAAAGGGCAAAATATGAAGGGTTTTGGTTGTTGAATGGTTCTGAGTAATGAGAAAAAAAACCAAGAACTGACACGTGACATATTATAATTTAAATACCATTAAAAAAAAAGGACCAAATTGACAAAAATTAAGACCTAATTGACCATCCAAATTAGAGGACCAAATTGAACAAACACAACAAAAATAGAGACCAAAAAAGTATTTAAGTCTTATAAAAATAAAGATCCTGTATAACAAAAAATATCTAGATTATATATGTAATATTAGGAACGGCATATCATATATTTATTATTCAAGAATATCAAATATCCTCTATTAATTATATTGATCTAGTTTTCTCAATGTAAATAAAGTGTTTCTGTTTCTCAAAAACACATGGTTTCTTCTCAATGCCTCTCTCTTTCCTATAGTTTAAGAGTTATAAAACAAGTAAATTAAGAAAATACTTAAGTATCATACAAAAATGCATAGGTTCAATGTAGTTTGAAAAATAAAACCAAAAGGCTGGTTGGTTGAATTGATCAACCCATCCAACCTGAGTCAAGTATGTTGTAATGCGCAACCCAACCCATTTGGGCAGGTAGAGTGGATCAACAAACCCCTTTTGATAACCCTATTCCCAATCCAAAAGGACATAAAAACATATTAGAACCAATATTGCAGAACAACAGTTTAGTCATGTTGAAAACAGAAAGGAAATAAGACAACTTCTCTGAACCAGAACCCTCTCCACAATAAGCATGCATGCATGTATCAAAACATACCATGAAAAATTCACACACTGACACATCATTTGTTAAAACTAATTGGAAGAACATTAAATCAACTTATGTCTGCAGTAATGGAATAGATGTAGATATATATACCTGCATAATGCATTGTGACAACAGAGAAAGTGAGAGAGGAGAAGTATGAGGAGACCAAAAGATGGATGAACCAAGCTTGCCAAGACCATTGCAGTAAGTGCCATAACAAGTACTGGATTGGATCTTAGAACCCTAACCACCTGTTTAATGTAAGTACCAAGATTCAAAGGTAAATAAGCTGACTTGAAGTACAAACGAAAACTGAAGATAAAAAAATTACTTATAGCATAACCACCGTCCTTGACTACCTCCCACCTCTGTTCTACTACCCCCTTCCCCCACAGAATTAACTCATGAAAATAAAAAATGAAATTTGGAAATATACTAGACCAGTAGGACTACAAAATGTGGATAAGAAAGCCAAATACAACATACTTGGTTTGTCAATCAAAGGAAATATAACGTTGTACTTTACCTTCAGAGAAAAGAAGCGAGACGAATGATTAACAAACCAACGAAGAGAAAAAAAGCTAAAATTCCGTTCCCACATTTGCCACCTGCAACATATTTATCAATAAAAACGTAGACACAATTAGCATTTATGTTGTTGATTATCGGTCTAAAATTTCTATTGGTAGAGATAAGAAAATAAATATAGATTAACAGATATCCACAAGAAATGTGATTTACTATCCAAATTCCAATTTATCAAGGCTGCCCTTCTTTACATTAGCACACATATTGAGCAAAATTTAGGGTGATAAGTGGCATACATCAATCAGTCACCTAACCTTGTCTTGATGAAGATGTGTGTAACAGCAGCCACAAAGAATACCAAGTGAGTAATCAGAATTATAATGGCTATGAATCCGTTGGCAAAGATATAACAAATAAGAGAGATGCCAATGAAGCTAGCAAATGGAGGAAGTGGCTGAGACATCAGCAGTGAAAGGAATAAGGAAAAGAAAATGGGTAGAATGGCTAGGGGAAACAAATGTGATATTAGTGTCAAATTTGATTCCAAAGCAGTCAGCATTGATGGTATTCTCATATCAAGATCCCATGAATATGCTTGCCGCATTAGAGCAAAGAAAACAACAGCAACAGAGAAACCAACTATCTGCATGAACAGCCAATAAACAAAATTATTTTACATTAATGGAATCCTTATATTAAGTTGATGGATATAAAGATAATAGACCATACAACAATTTACCATTGTGAAATAATTGAAAACACTAAATTAGTAAATTGTACAAAAGAGGATAACAATAAAAAACTTCTCATGGAAATATAACTCTATTTGTTTTTCAAAGGCATGAGACTATAGGTAATCCAAATAAATAAATAAATAAAATGCAAGATAGAAGGCTACAAAATCAGGCATAAAGAAGTTCATTTACCTTTGGACTATACAATAGTAGAAGCCTACTTGCAGCAGCACTGACAGAAATTGAAATGCTACTCTTATAAGAACAATGTGGGTCAACCTATAGCATAGTGGAGAAATTAAAAGAATTAAAAGAATTGTCATAATACCTCCCACTGCCAGAATTCTAGATAGTTGTAGAATTTGGCAGTTTGGCATGAAAATAACTCCAATGCTTTATTTGTTTAAGAATTTAAGGGGGAAACAGTTGAATTTTATGCATTAGGTGATTCATACCAGCAAAAGAACAATGGTTTTTTCAGATTGCTGGGTTGAACTCCAATATGCTGGGGAGGAATCAACAACAATTATCTCACTATTGAGATTTGGATATATATGAAGACCAGATGTATCATCCCACGCAAGTGCAACAGGTGGGAAACAGCGCAATTTGCAGAGCCCTGAAATACCCAGCTATAGTTATCTAAGCTGAAAAGAAAACAGTAAAAACAGCAGAAAAATACTCATCACAAATTTAGAATGCATTCAACTTTATGCATAAAAGAAAGCCAAGTTCATGCCCAACTCATGTCATTAAAGATAAATTACATCATATCTTTTGGTAACATTGTAAACCTCTGGAGATTTCCCGCATTTTCAAACTTCTTTGTGTATATCATCAAAGAATAAGATGAAAAAATAGTTATGATAAAAGAAAGCCATGTTCAAGCCCAATTGTTGTCATTAAAGATAAATTACATCATATCATTTGGTAACATTGTAAACTTTTGGAGATTTCCCACATTTTCAAATGTTGAGAATATTTTCTATCATAACAATATGACAATATGTTATTTACAACAATTTCATAACCTCAATTTATGCTAATAATCACATCAGTAGTAAGAACATTGAGAAAATCACACCACAAAAGTTAATTGTTGCAGTAAGAGAATCCAAGACCTCATAAACTCCATAGCAAAATCCCATACTTTCAATGTGGGACTCAGGTCTGGTACTAAACTAATGTAACTATTAGAAACACAAGCCCAAATCCACAAACAATACTAACTACAATCCCTTTAGGGTCAATGTAATAAATCATTCGTCTACTTTTCAGATGTCTTTTTGATACTTGCTGAACTTTTCACTACATACAAAATACATTTCAATACACCACGATGCCATATGAAGTTGGAAAACAGGCACACCACAGAAAAAACTATCACCAAAAGTAAAATCCTTAAACGATAGTTTATTTGGTATTTGATTAGGATTCTTACTACTACTTTCAATGTCCCCAGCTTCCTCTTCTGGAAGTCCAGAGTTTCTGATTCCACAGCTGACAGTTTTCAAAGACAGAGTAACAGGTAGAAGCCCCACACTAATGCCAAATGATAATTTGACAGCTAGCGGATGAGCTTCCTCCAAAACCAAATCCTGCATAAACAACCTATCAATGTTATGTTTTTGCCCACTAAAGAAGAAAAAATTGTTCCATTCACTTGCAAGTTGCTGAAAATTGAGACCCTATGTTAGCACCGAACAGCATAATTTCACTTGATTTCTAATGAAGTTTTATACAAGTATATCTTTTTTATTATGTTATATATAACCTAATAAGACAAAAAGGAACATCCTAATAATAGTTGCAGCATTACATGTAAGCATCAAAGTAAGCTTTATATAAGGTCTATATACTACAAACTGCTTCAGAATTAGAACAACTTCTGATGTAACAACAGGCACTGCAATGAAAAGAAACTCAAGAAATAAATTCATATCAGTAAATAAAAGTAAATTACAGTGTAGGGTTTATAGGTCGGCACATTCCACAAAAATAACAACCTTTTGAGAATAGGAAGATTGAAGCATAAACCATGGAGACAATTCTTGACTGCCCTCCTTGGGATTAAAGAACTGTCCAACTGCCATGGATGCTGCTGGCGGGGGTCTTCCTGAAATACTCTGTGAACCACATTGTAGTTTCACAAGCAAATATGGAACACATTATTAACTACAAAAACTAAATCCTATTTATATGCAAACTGATTTTATTATTCCTGTTAGAATAAGAATTAAATATAGGTAGTTAGTAGTTTAATTGGAAAACCTTTATACCTATAAGCTGTTTACTTATTAGTATTAATTACATAGATATTCCTGATGTAAGTTTCTTCTATGAATAAAAAAGATAAGCTGAGAGATAATTACTCTCTTAAGCTCTTTTTTTCGGTAGTATTCCATCTTTAGTCATCATAATTAGTATGGCCACACAAAAGTACACTTACATAAGAATTTTTAAGATTAGAAAAAAGATAAACAATATTTAGTTTAACACACAATCCACCCATCCAGATGAAAATCAACTTTCTAATTTTATGAAAGATAATGTAAGACCAAATGTAAAGCAAGTATAGGCTTTCCCATGGAAACTTTAAAATGAAAAAACATTCAATCTCAAACTCCTAATCAAGCAGAACAGAAAGGTCCAAGGGAAGAAAAAAATCAAATACATAAAAATATTTCGGAATACATCTCAGAAAGATATGAATTTCTTAATATCTAAAAAGAAATCATTCAAAACTAAAAGTTGTACCGGACGAGGTGCAACTGATATTGTAAGAAATCTGAAGCCATGCATATCTTCCGGACCCAACCAAAATACAGCAGATGGAGGAGCTTGCTCAGTCTGACTGCCAGGTTCAAGCTGTTATATTATTGCAGATTAAATATAATAAGTGGCCAAACTAATTAAGCATCTTCCTCATATTATCTTAAGGAACTCAACAATAGTAAGGTAGTATAAAGATAATCCAAACAAGACAGGTAGTCCGGAAAGAGGCATAATGTACCTGACGTGGTGCTGGACCTGAGGGAATGCGCATAATCTTTGCTGTTACTTCAACAACCCTATCATTGAGAGGTAAAGTAGTAGCAGATTTCCCCTTTTCAGGCCACAAATGAAGCCTAATTCCAGAACAAGGCTCTAGATTGGTCACAAGTACAAAATGACTTTTTCCATTTAAACCCTACACATCCAGATTAAATGATTAAGCAATTGCACCATTCCAAAAGCAATTGCTATCAATGATGAGGCTATAAAACTCTGAGAGCAAAAGTTCAAATTGTCATGGACATTTTTGCCAAAGTAGAAACTCTCAAGCACAAGACCACACAGCAAATCTACAAGGTGACAAGCCCATTATTCTCAACCATTTCAAGGTTTGGAAAAGGGCCATTCATAGTTTCAACATATCCCAAGATTTATTGCCTAGTTCGAAAAGAATTGGGAGCCTAGGATTTATATAAGTAGGGATGACTGTTTTTTCCTTTTCTAACAAATTATTGCACAACATATATTAATACTTATTTCTATTATTCAATGTTCGTTTTCTCTTTTCCTCCTTCTCACCCTAAATCCCTATGATTTCAACAGAACTTTACCTATGTATGTCAAATACTTTGGATATTGTATCAAAGAAACAAGAAACAAATACCAATTTTTGTATGTCCAACCACCGCCTGCGACCATCCATTGCTAATACAGTCACCTCATTTATCTGAATGTATAGGTCTCTATCAAGGCCCCCATCATTCCAATGAACATTGGCAGGACAAGCAATCAGCCTATGTAGCGGAGATCCTGTAGCCACAATAAAATTTGAATACAAAATTTTGAACAAATGTGGCATTTTTATTTCCAAATTGACATGGAAAAATTTAATCCAATTAAACAAAGACCACCACGTGACATAAGTATTGAATTTCCTAAGCAATGCAAAATCATTTTTCAAAAATATTTGTATATTCCATCAGTTATGGAAAAATCATAATGCCAAGTATATTGTAACAGTTTTTACCAGTATAAATCAAGATGGTTGGTAATAAAAAAGGAAAAAACTATCTTCTTTGTCCATAAAGCATAATTTATCTTTGTATTATAAGCAAAAGTTTCAACAGTTATATGTCCATAAAATAGAACTGGAATGAATATTAGATGATTCCAGAAAGCTTGTCAACAGAATTTTCAGATAAACTAAATACAACAATCATGGGATAATAAAATTAGCAACAACATGTACCAGTAACATCTTTTGTATTTTGAACAGGAATGTTTATTGGTTGTTTATAACAGGGTAACTGCATCATCCAGTCAAAATAATGTGATATTCCACTACGCAGCATTCTTGCAAAAACTGCAAGTCTCTTTTCAGTATCTGCAAATGGTTGGCCTGTTCGAGAATCTATCAAACTAAGTAGCGTATGCGATACCTAGATAAGAATAAAAACGATAAGAATCCCATAAAGGAGAAACAAGTTTATGTTCTTCACAAAAAAGAGACCAACTTACTTGGACAACCAATTGATTACACCATAAAATAGCTTGATGTTCCATAGACAACCACACATTTTTCATGGCTGTACTACTGATCATGAAGCCATGGGTTGGGGGCACAATATTGTCAAGTGATGTTAATTTTGACCGTACCTGAAGAAAAGAAAGAACAAAAAATAAACCATATAATGTGAAGGTTCATAATATTTAACAGTTGTTTAATAAATGTGATTGCATAAGACAGTACAACTTGAAGTTCTATCGTGTGATGATAAAAGATCGATTTCCTTAACACCAACAAAATTTAAGAAAGTTCATTTCTATATACCCACGTTTTCATTGTACTTGATATGCCATTCTATTTGTATAGAGATGGGCCTGATATTCTAATTGGGATAATTAAAAAGAAATTTATATAATAGATATTGTCTATTGCCTCCCAAATAAAATATTTTCTATTACTATTCATTTTTATCAAGAATTCCCATTTATATTATTACATTTCTATTATTATATATGGTTTTTTTCTATATATCTATATAATTGAATTGAAATTATCATTCTATCGAATA
>Ga0099823_1000189_pt1 | contig 34151 bp, 28 predicted proteins | sample CowpearedBW_FD_76831 | JGI IMG/M metagenome (GOLD analysis project Ga0099823, IMG submission 76831) | Root nodule microbial communities of legume samples collected from California, USA - Cow pea red BW | ecosystem: Host-associated > Plants > Roots > Nodule | place: USA: California | collected...
AAGGAAGCCCTGATGTTCCAGCGCGATATCGCCAAGCTGGAAAAGAACATCGGCGGCATCCAGGACATGGCCGCGCTGCCTGACGCCCTGTTCGTCATCGACGTGGGCTACCACAAGATCGCCGTCGCCGAAGCCAAGAAGCTGGGCATTCCGGTCATCGGCGTGGTCGACACCAACCACAGCCCCGAAGGCATCGATTACGTGATCCCCGGCAACGACGACTCGGCCAAGGCCGTGGCGCTGTACGCCAAGGCCGTCGCCGACGCCGTCCTGGAAGGCCGCGCCAACGCGTCCAATGACGTCGTGGCCGCCGTCGCCGCTGAAGGCGACGAGTTCGTGGAAGTGAACGAAGGCGCCTGATCCAGGCCCTGGCCCGCCACGGGTGACGACAAGGGGGCTGATTCAGCCCCCTTCGTCCAATCAGATTCAGATTTCAGCGGTGCCGGGTCGTTCCGGCGCCGCGACACACGGAGATTGAAATGGCAGCAATTACCGCAAGCATGGTCGCCGAGCTGCGCGCCCGCACCGACGCTCCCATGATGGAGTGCAAGAAGGCGCTGACCGAAGCCGAGGGCGACCTGGTCCGCGCTGAAGAGATCCTGCGCGTCAAGCTGGGCAACAAGGCCGGCAAGGCCGCTTCGCGCATCACCGCCGAAGGCATCGTCGCCGCGGCCGTGAAGGGCAACGCCGGCGCGCTGGTCGAAGTCAACTGCGAAACCGACTTCGTCTCCAAGAACGATGCCTTCCTGGCTTTCGTGAACGCGCTGGCCGGCATGATCGCCGAGTCGAACCCCGCCGACATCGCCGCCCTGTCCGCCCTGCCGCTGTCGCAGGAAGGCTTCGGCCCGACGGTCGAGGACGTGCGCAAGGGCCTGATCGGCAAGATCGGCGAGAACATGACGATCCGCCGCTTCAAGCGCTATGAAGGCGCCAAGCTGGCCTCCTACCTGCATGGCACCCGCATCGGCGTGATGGTCGAGTTCGAGGGTGACGAAGTCGCCGCCAAGGACGTCGCCATGCACGTCGCCGCGATGAAGCCGGCCGCGCTGTCCTCCGCCGAAGTCCCGGCCGAGCTGGTCGAGAAGGAACGCAAGATCGCCACCGAGAAGGCCGCCGAATCCGGCAAGCCGGCCGAGATCGTCGCCAAGATGGTCGAGGGCTCGGTGCAGAAGTTCCTGAAGGAAGTCTCGCTGCTGGACCAGGTCTTCGTGAAGGCCGCCGACGGCAAGCAGACCGTCGCCGGCATGCTCAAGGACAAGGCCACGACGGTGAAGTCGTTCACCCTGTACGTGGTGGGCGAAGGCATCGAGAAGAAGGTCGACGACTTTGCTGCCGAAGTGGCTGCCCAGGTGGCCGCCGCGAGCAAGCAGCAGTAAGGCTCGCGACTCAAAAAGGGCGCCTCTGGCGCCCTTTACACTTGTGCGCTTGCGCTCGCAGGCGCAGGTCAGACACTCTCTCTATCGGCTGTATTGACGAGGTAACAATGCCCGCCCACAAACGCATCCTGCTCAAGCTTTCCGGCGAAGCCCTGATGGGCGACGACTCCTACGGCATCAACCGCGCGACGATCGTTCGCATGGTCCAGGAGATCCAGGAAGTGACGCAGCTCGGCGTCGAGGTCGCGGTCGTCATCGGCGGCGGCAACATCTTCCGCGGCGTGGCGGGCGGCTCCGTCGGCATGGACCGCGCGACGGCCGACTACATGGGCATGCTGGCGACGGTGATGAACTCGCTGGCCCTGGCCGACACGATGCGCCAGGAAGGCATGACCGCCCGCGTCATGTCGGCGATCGCGATCGAGCAGGTCGTCGAGCCCTACGTGCGCCCCAAGGCGCTGCAGTATCTGGAAGAAGGCAAGGTCGTCGTCTTCGCCGCCGGCACCGGCAATCCCTTCTTCACGACCGACACCGCCGCCGCGTTGCGCGGCGCGGAAGTCGGCGCCGAGATCATGCTCAAGGCGACCAAGGTCGACGGCGTCTACACCGCCGACCCGAAGAAGGACCCGACGGCGACGCGCTACGCGCGCATCAGCTTCGACGAGGCCATCAGCAAGAACCTGCAAGTCCTGGACGCGACGGCCTTCGCGCTGTGCCGCGACCAGAAGCTCCCCATCAAGGTGTTCTCGATTTTCAAGCCGGGCGCGCTCAAGCGCGTCGTCATGGGCGAGGACGAAGGCACCCTGGTGCACGTCTGATCGGGCTCGCGCGTTGAAGACGGCGCCGACCCATTGATCGAGGAAAAGAACATGAGCACTGCCGACATCAAGAAGAACGTGGAAGCCAAGATGGTCAAGTCCATCGAGGCCTTCAAGAACGAACTGCAGAAGATCCGCACCGGCCGCGCCCACCCGGGCCTGCTGGACCAGGTGCACGTGGACTACTACGGCTCGATGGTGCCGATCTCGCAGGTGGCCAACGTGTCGCTGCTGGATGCCCGCACGGTCAGCGTGCAGCCCTGGGAGAAGGGCATGGGCCAGAAGATCGAGAAGGCCATCCGCGAATCGGATCTGGGCCTGAACCCCTCGTCGCAGGGCGACCTGATCCGTGTGCCGATGCCGCCGCTGTCGGAAGAGCGCCGCCGCGACCTGGTCAAGGTCGCCAAGGGCGCCGCCGAGGACGCCAAGGTGGCCGTGCGCAACCTGCGCCGCGATGCCAACGAACAGGCGAAGAAGCTGGCCAAGGACAAGGCCATCACCGAGGACGACGAGCGCCGCAGCCAGGACGAGGTCCAGAAGCTGACCGACAAGGTCGTCGCCGAGATCGACAAGCTGCTCTCGGCCAAGGAAGCCGAGATCATGGCCGTCTGAGCGTCGCATCCCTGTGAGCGCCGACAGCAAGGCGGGAGTGCCCCGCCATGTGGCCATCGTCATGGATGGCAACGGTCGATGGGCGAAGAAGCGTTTCCTTCCGCGCTTCTTCGGTCACAAGCAGGGCGTGGACGCCCTGGTGCGAGTGGTGCAGGCCTGCATCGATCGCGAGATCGAGTATCTGACGGTCTTCGCCTTCTCCAGCGAGAACTGGAAGCGGCCCAGCGACGAGGTGTCCGGGCTGATGGGCCTGGTGCTGGCGGCGGTGTCGCGCTACCTGGCGCGCATGGGCGCGATGGGCGTGCGCATCCGCATCGTCGGCGACCGCGAGGCGGTGTCGGACAAGCTCCGCGCCGCCTGGGCCGAGGCCGAGAATTCCACCGCTCACAACAGCAAGCTGACGCTGAACGTCGCGTTCAACTACGGCGGCCGCTGGGACATCGTCCAGGCCTGCCGCAAGGCGATCGAGGCGGGCGTGCCCGCTGCGGAACTGACCGAGGCCAAGCTGTCCGAGTTCATGGCGATGAGCTATGCGCCGGATCCTGACCTCTTCATCCGCACGGGCGGCGAGCTGCGCATCAGCAATTTCATGCTCTGGCAGACCGCGTACACGGAGTTCGTCTTCTCGGACTGCCTGTGGCCCGAGTTCGGCGAGGCGCAACTGGACGAGGCCATCGCCGCGTTCCGGGCGCGCGACCGCCGATTCGGTGGCGTGAACGTTCCGGGCGTCGCCCAGGAGGCTTGAGATGCTGATTCAGCGCGTGATCACGGCCCTGATGCTGCTGGCGATCCTGCTGCCGGCGCTGTTCGCGTCGAACCCGATGTGGTTCGCGCTGCTGACGCTGGTGATGATCGCTGCGGCGGGGTGGGAATGGTCGCGGCTGAACGGCCGGCCGGGTGCCGCGGCGATCGGCTTCGGCGCGGCGCTCGCGGCGCTCTGCGCGTGCACTTTCTATCTCGTTGGCTTCAGCGTGCCGGCGTGGTGCTGGTGGCTGGCCGGCGGTCTCTGGGTGCTGGGCGGCGTGCGCGCGCTCGCGGCCGGCGTCGCGGGTTGGCCGAAGATCTCTCCGGCGCTGCGGCTGGCGCTGGGCGCGGTGCTGCTGTGGGCCGCCTGGCTGGCGCTGATCGCCGCGCGGGCGCGCGGCATCAACTTCCTGTTGTCGGCGATGTGCCTGGTCTGGATGGCTGACATCGCCGCCTACTTCGCCGGCAAGGCCTTCGGCAGACGCAAGCTGGCGCCGGCCATCAGCCCGGGCAAGAGCTGGGAAGGCGCGATCGGCGGCCTTGTCGGCGTGATCGTGCTGGGCGTGGTCTGGGTGCATGTCATCGACGTGCGCGTGCCGGTGGATTCGGCCTCGCTGTACAGCGTGCTGGTGCGGCGCATCGGCGTCGTCTCGGTGCTGGCGGTGGTCTTCCTGTCGGCGATGAGCGTCGTCGGCGACCTCTTCGAATCGCTGGTCAAGCGCGCCGCCGGCGCCAAGGACAGCAGCCAGCTGCTGCCCGGCCATGGCGGCGTGCTCGATCGTGTCGACGCGCTGCTGCCGGTGCTGCCGCTGGCGCTCGCGCTGACTTCCCTCTGACCTTCCGGACCTTTCCGATGAGCTCCCTCCACCACCGCCCGCAGCAGGTCTGCGTGCTGGGTTCTACCGGCTCGATCGGCACCAGCACCCTCGACGTCATCGCCCGTCATCCGGACCGCTATCGCGTCTTCGCGCTCTCGGCGATGAGCCGCGTCGACGACCTGGCCGCGCAATGCGTTCGGCACGCGCCGCGTTTCGCGGTGCTGCCCGATGCGGCGCTGGCGGCGCAACTGCGCGCCCGGCTGCGCGAAGCGGGTTCGCGCACCGAAGTGCTCGACGGCATGGCTTCGCTGAGCGAGATCGCTGCGCATCCCGACGTGGATGCGGTGATGGCCGCCATCGTCGGCGCGGCCGGCCTGGCGCCCGCGATGGCCGCGGCACGCGCGGGCAAGCGTCTGCTGCTGGCCAACAAGGAAGCGATCGTGCTGGGCGGCGCGCTGTTCATGCGCGCGGTGGAGCAGGGCGGCGCCACGCTGCTGCCGGTGGACTCCGAGCATTCGGCGATCTTCCAGTGCCTGCCCGAAGACCGCGCCACCTGGGCCGAGCGCATCGATCACATCGTGCTGACCGCCTCGGGCGGTCCGTTCCGCCAGCGCGATCCGGCCACGCTCGCCAGCGTCACGCCCGATCAGGCCTGCGCGCATCCCAACTGGGTGATGGGGCGCAAGATCTCGGTCGACTCGGCGACGATGATGAACAAGGCGCTTGAGGTCATCGAGGCGCGCTGGCTCTTCAATCTCAAGCCGGAGCAGATCAAGGTCCTGATCCATCCGCAGAGCATCGTGCACTCGATGGTCGTGTGCCGCGATCACTCGGTGCTGGCGCAGTTGGGCACGCCCGACATGCGCGTGCCGATCGCCTACGCGCTGTCCTTCCCGGAGCGCATCGAGTCGGGCGCCGGCATGCTCGATCTGCTGAAGGCGCCGAACCTCGCGTTCGAGGAGGCCGACGAGCGGCGCTTCCCCGGTCTGCATCTGTCGTGGCAGGCGCTGCGCGCGGCCGAGGGCAGCACCGCCGTGCTGAACGCGGCCAACGAAGAGGCGGTCGCCGCCTTCCTCGACGGCCAACTGCGCTTCGATCACATCTGCCGTGTCAACCGCGATGCGCTCGACAGCGTGATGCCTGAGGCCGGCGAGGTCAACAGCATCGAGGGCCTGCTGGCGCTCGACGCCAGAGCCCGCCGGCAGGCCAGACAGCGGATCGCGGCGCTGGCCGCGACGGCCTGACCCTCCGGCCTTCCGTCACCCCGCGCCAGCCCACGATCCAGGACGTCCGCGATGCTCTCCCAAGTCCTCTATTTCCTCGTCACGCTGGGCATCCTCATCGTGATCCACGAGTGGGGCCACTACCGTGTCGCCCGCGCCTGCGGCGTCAAGGTGCTGCGCTTCTCGGTGGGCTTCGGCCGGGTGCTGCTGCGCCGGCGCAAGTCGCCCGAGGACACCGAGTTCACGCTCAGCGCCATCCCGCTGGGCGGCTACGTCCGCATGCTCGACGAGAGTGACGGCCCGGTCCCGCCGGACCAGCTCTCCCAGGCCTTCAACCGCAAGACGCTGTGGCAGCGCGCGGCCATCGTCGCTGCCGGGCCGGCGGCCAACCTGATCCTGGCGGTGCTGCTGTTCGCGGCGGTCGGGTGGATCGGCCGCGAGGAGCCCAAGGCGGTGATCGGCTCGCCGGTGGCGGGCGGCCTGGCCGAACGCGCCGGCCTGCGCGCTGGCGACTGGATCCAGGCCTGGTCCGCCGACGGCCAGGAGTGGGAGGACGTGCGCTCGATGCCGGACTTCGGCTGGCAACTGGCGCGGGCGGTCGCGGACAAGCGGCCGCTGCTGCTCAGCGTCGCCGGCATCGCCGGTCATGGCGCGCGCACGCTCCGCCTGGACACGGACCAACTGCCGAGCCGCGACTTCGACGAACGCACGGCGCAGGCCATCGGGCTGGGCGGTGTGTTCTTCGAGCCGGTGCTCGGCGAGGTCACCGACGGCAGTCCGGCCCAGAGCGCCGGTCTGCATCCGGGCGACCGGCTGCTGCGCGTCAACGGCGAGGCGGTGCCGGACTTCGCCTGGTTCGTGCAGCGCGTGCGCCGCGCGCAGGTCGATGGCAAGGCCGAGACCCTGCGCATCGAATTGCGGCGCGATGGCGAGGTCCTCGAGCGTGAGGTCACGCCCTCGATCGAAGGGACTGGCGAGCAGCGCGTCGCGCGCATCGGCGCGGGTTTCGCGACCAGGCCGGCGATGGTGACGGTGCATTACGGCCCGGTCGATTCGATCAGGCAAGGCCTGACCCGCACCTGGGACCTGAGCGCGCTGACACTCAAGACCCTGGGCCGCATGCTGATCGGTGAAGCTTCGGTAAAGAACCTGAGCGGACCGCTGACCATCGCCAAGGCCGCGGACCAGTCGGCGAGCCTCGGCCTGGCTGCGTTCCTGAGCTTCCTCGCGGCGGTCAGCGTGAGCCTGGGTGTCCTGAACCTGCTGCCGCTGCCGATGCTCGATGGCGGACACCTGATGTATTATCTTTTTGAGGGTTTGAGCGGCCGCCCTGTCTCTGAGCGGTGGCACAAGCAGCTGCAACGCGCAGGTATCGCCGTCGTGCTGCTGATGATGAGCCTGGCCCTTTTCAACGATCTGACCCGTACGCTGGGTCTGCACTGAAGCTTCCGCATGTCCCGACTCCTGCCCGACGCTCTGCGCCCCCACGTGATCCAACTGGCGGTGCTGGCCACCGCGTTGAATGCCGGTTCCGCCTGGGCCGCCGAGCCCTTCGTCCTCAAGGACATCCGCGTCGAGGGCCTGCAACGCACCGACCCGGGCACCGTCTTCGCGGCGCTGCCGTTCCGCATCGGTGACACCTACAACGACGAGAAGGGCGCCGCCGCGCTGCGCGCGCTGTTCGCGACGGGCCTGTTCAAGGACGTGCGCATCAACCTCGACACCGATGCCGTCGTCATCGTGATCGAGGAACGTCCGATCATCGCCAACGTCAGCTTCGTCGGCCTGAAGGAATTCGACACCGAGGCGCTGACCAAGTCGCTGAAGGACGTGGGCATCGGCGAAGGCAAGCCGTTCGACAAGGCGCTGGCCGACCGCGCCGAGCAGGAACTGAAGCGGCAATACCTGACCCGCTCGCTGTACGGTGCCGAAGTGACGACGACGATCACCCCGATCGAACGCAACCGCGTCAACGTCAGCTTCTCGGTGACCGAGGGCGAACCGGCCAAGATCGCCGAGATCCGCATCCTGGGCAACAAGGTCTTCTCCGAAGGCACGCTGCTGGGTCTGCTCGAGCAGACCACGTCGGGCTGGCTGACCTGGTACACCAAGACCGACCGCTACTCCAGAGCGAAGCTCAACGCCGACCTGGAAACCATCCGCTCCTACTACCTGAACCGCGGCTACCTGGAGTTCAACGTCGAGTCGACGCAGGTGACGATCTCGCCGGACAAGCAGAGCATCAGCATCGCGATCACGGTGAACGAGGGTCAGCCCTACACCGTCAACGGCATCAAGCTCGAAGGCGACTTCCTGGGCCGCGACGAGGAGTTCAAGCGCCTGATCTCGCTCAAGCCGGGGCAGCCCTACAACGGCGAGGCGGTGGCGCAGACGACGCGCAACTTCCAGGACCTCTACGGCACCTTCGGCTACGCCTTCGCGCGGGTCGAGAGCCGGCCCGAGATCGATCGAGCCACCGGCCAGGTCACGGTGACGCTGGTGGGCGAGCCGCAGCGCCGCGTCTACGTGCGCCGCGTGCTGATCTCCGGCAACACCCGCACGCGCGACGAAGTCATCCGCCGCGAGTTCCGCCAGTTCGAATCGTCCTGGTACGACGGCGGCCGCATCAAGGCCTCGCGCGACCGCGTCGAGCGCCTGGGCTACTTCAAGGACGTCACGATCGACACGACCGAGGTGCCGGGCTCGCCCGACCAGGTCGACGTCACGCTGACCGTCACCGAGCGCCCGACCGGCAACATCCAGATCGGCGCCGGCTACTCGAGCGCGAGCAAGCTGTCGCTGTCGGGCTCGATCTCGCAAGAGAACGTGTTCGGCTCGGGCAACTATCTGGGCGTGCAGGTCAACACCGCCAGCACGGGCCGCTCGCTGGGCGTCACGACGGTCGATCCGTACTTCACCGTCGACGGCGTGTCGCGCGCGATCGACGTGTTCTACCGGACCGTCAAGCCGATCAACAACCTCGGCGAGGAATACGAGTTCGCGTCCTATGGCGGCTCGGTGAAGTTCGGCGTGCCCTTCTCGGAGGACGACACCGTCTTCTTCGGCATCGGCTACGAGACGACCCGCATCACGACGACGACCGGCCTGCCCAACAGCTATTGGCTGTTCCGCAACCAGTTCGGGTCGTCGGCGGTGGCGATCCCGCTGACCATCGGCTGGAAGAAGGACAACCGCGACTCGGTGATCACCCCGACCGCCGGCTCGATGAAGCGGGTCAACCTGGAACTGAGCCCGGTCGGCGATTCGCGCTACTCGATCGTGAACCTGCAGTACCAGGAGTTCTTCCCGCTGGGCCGCAAGTTCTCGCTGATGCTCAACGGCGAAGTCGCCTACGGCCGTGGCCTGGGTGGCCGCCCGTATCCGATCTTCAAGAACTTCTACGGCGGCGGCTTGGGCTCGGTGCGGGTGTTCGAGCCCGGCACGCTGGGCCCGGTCGACGTGACCGGCTCGTACACCGGCGGCAACCGCAAGTTCAACTTGAACGCCGAGTTCTACGTGCCGGTGCCCGGATCGGGCAACGACAAGAGCTTCCGCCTGTTCGGCTTCGTCGACGCCGGCAACGTGTGGGGCCAGGACGAGAAGCTCGATTTCAGCGGGGTGCGCGCCTCGGCGGGCGTCGGTATCAGCTGGCTGTCGCCAATGGGGCCGCTGCGGCTGAGTTACGGCTCGCCGATCCGCAAGAAGCCCACGGATAGAATCGAGCGATTCCAATTCCAGATCGGGACTGCATTCTGATGAAGAGCAAGCTGTCGCAGATCGTCGCCGCGGCCCTGTTGACGGGCGTGGCGACCCTGGGCGCGCAAGCACAGGAAGTGAAGATCGGCTACGTGAACAGCGAGCGGATCCTGCGCGAGACCAACCTGGCCAAGGCCGCCGAGACCAAGCTGCAGGCCGAGTTCGGCCGCCGCGAGAAGGCGCTGCTGGACCAGGAGAACAAGCTGCGCGCCGCTGCCGAGAAGCTCGACAAGGACGGTCCGGCGATCAGCGACGTGGAGCGCGGCCGCCGTCAGCGCGAGCTGATCGAGCAGGACCGCGACCTGCAGCGCAAGCGCCGCGAGTTCAACGAGGACGTCGCCCAGCGCAAGAGCGAGGAGACGGCGGCGCTGGTCGAGAAGGCGAACAAGGTCATCAAGAAGATCTTCGAGGATGACAAGTACGACCTGATCGTTCAGGATGCGATCCATGCCAGCCCGCGGGTGGACATCACGAAGAAGGTGATCGACCAGCTCAACGCGCAGAAGTGACCATGAAACAGGTTCTGGTCTCGGATCTGATCGCCGCCTTGGGCGGCGATCTTGTTGGTGCCTCCTCCACGGCGATCCGCGCGATCGCCCCGCTGGAGGACGCCGGCGCGGACGCGATCTCCTTTCTCTCCAACCCGAAGTACGAAGCCCAACTGGCGACGACGCGCGCCGCCTGCGTGATCGTCTCGCCCAAACTGGCCGAGGCCGCCGCGGCGCGCCAGGGCCCCGGCACGACGGCGTGCTGCATCGTCGCGCCGGACCCCTATCTCTACTTCGCGCGGCTGACTCAGTGGTGGGCCGCGAACATGCGCAAGCCGCGCGCGGCGCCGGCCATTCATCCGACCGCGACGGTGGCGCCGGACGCGGCGCTGGGCCAGGGGGTCGAGGTCGGCCCGCATGCCGTGATCGAATCCGGCGCGGTGCTGGGCGACGGCGTGCGCATCGGCGCCCACACCATCGTCGAACAGGACGCCCGCATCGGCGCCCACACGCGGCTGGCCCCGCATGTGGTGTTCGGCCATGACTGCGTCATCGGCGAGCGCTCGCTGCTGCACAGCGGCGTGGTGATCGGCGCGGACGGTTTCGGCTTCGCGCCCACCAAGGGTGAAGCCGGCGTCGAGTGGGTCAAGATCGAGCAGCTCGGCGCGGTGCGCATCGGTGATGGCGTCGAGATCGGCGCCAACACCTGCGTCGACCGCGGCGCGCTGGGCGACACCGAGATCGGCGACGGCGTCATCATCGACAACCTGGTCCAGATCGCGCACAACGTGAAGATCGGCCGCGGCACGGCGATCGCCGGCGCGGTCGCGATCGCGGGCAGCGCCGAGATCGGCGCCCACTGCATCGTGGCCGGCGCGGCGCGCATCAACGGCCACATCAAGATCACTGACGGCGTGCAGATCGGGCCGACGGCCAACATCAGCAACAGCATCGACAAGGCCGGCGCCTACGCCGGCATGTGGCCGTTCGAGGACGCCGCCTCCTGGCAGAAGAATGCCGCCGCGCTGCGCGGCCTCTATGAGCTGCGCCAGCGCGTGCGCGCTTTGGAAAAGAAGACGACATGAACGAGACGATCATCGACATCCACGGCATCCTCGAGAAGCTGCCGCACCGCTACCCGATCCTGCTGGTCGACCGCGTGATCGAGGTCGAGAAGGGCGTGCGCATCCGCGCGCTGAAGAACGTCAGCATCAACGAGCCCTTCTTCCAGGGCCATTTCCCGCACCGGCCGGTCATGCCGGGCGTGCTGATCCTGGAAGCGCTGGCCCAGGCGGCCACGCTGCTGGCGGTGGAGAGCTACAACTTCACGCTGGACGAGAACCATGTCGTCTACTTCGCCGGCATCGACAACGCGCGCTTCAAGCGCCCCGTCGAGCCGGGCGACCAGTTGATCCTGGAAGTGACGCTGGACCGCGCCAAGGCGGGCATCTACAAGTTCGGCGCCAGGGCGCTGGTGGGCAGTGACGTCGTGGCCGAGGCCGGCCTGATGTGCACGATGCGCAAGCTCGACTGCTGATCGTCCGCGGCTTCCGAACTGCTTGCGTATGGCTCAGATCCATCCCACCGCCATCGTCGATCCGAAGGCGCAGCTCGATGACTCCGTCCAGGTCGGTCCCTATGCGGTGATCGGCCCGGAGGTCCGCATCGGCGCCGGCACCTGGATCGGTCCGCACACGGTCGTCGAGGGCAAGACCACGATCGGCCGCGACAACAAGATCTTCCAGTTCGCCTCCATCGGCGCGATGCCGCAGGACATGAGCCACGGCGGCGAAGTGACCGAGCTGGTCATCGGCGACCGCAACACGATCCGCGAGTTCTGCACCTTCAACACCGGCACGTTCAAGGAGCAGGGCGTCACGCGCGTCGGCTCGGACAACTGGATCATGGCCTACGTGCATCTGGCGCATGACGTGATCGTCGGCGACCACTGCGTGCTGGCCAACAACGCGACGCTGGCGGGCCATGTCCACGTCGGCGACTGGGCCACGATCGGCGGACTCGCGGGCGTGCATCAGTTCGTGCATGTCGGCGCGCACGCGATGATCGGCTTCCAGGGCCATGTGGCGCAGGACGTCGCGCCCTACATGACGGTCGACGGCAATCCGCTGGCGGTGCGCGCGGTCAACCTGACCGGCCTGCGCCGGCGCGGCTTCAGCAACGACCGCATTGGCGTCATCCGCCAGGTCCACAAGCTGCTGTTCCGCGATGGGCTGACGCTGGAGCAATCGGTCGCCGAGATCGAGGCGCTCAAGCAGGGCCAGGACGCGGAGTCGCTGCGCGACCTCCAGGTGATGCTGGACTTCCTGGCCGGCGCCAAGCGCGGCCTGGTCCGGTGAGACGCTGAGCGGCACGGACATCCCGACATGACCTCCACGGATCCTCGACTGGGCCTGGTGGCCGGCGAGGCCTCCGGGGACCTGCTGGCCAGTCTGCTGCTGCGCGGCCTGAAGGCGCGCTGGCCGGGCCTGACGTCGGCCGGCATCGGCGGCCCGAAGATGGAGGCGCAGGGCTTCGACGCCTGGTGGCCGAGCCACAAGCTGTCGATCTTCGGCTACTGGGATGCGATCAAGAACATCCGCGAGCTGCTCGCGATCCGCCGCCAGCTTGGCGACCGGCTGCTCGCCGAGCGGCCCTCGGTGTTCGTCGGCGTCGACGCGCCGGATTTCAACTTCGGCCTCGAGCACCGTCTGCGCGAGGCCGGCATCAAGACGGTCCACTTCGTCTGCCCGTCGATCTGGGCCTGGCGCGCCGAGCGCGTGCACACGATCAAGCGCAGCGCCGATCACGTGCTGTGCCTGTTCCCGTTCGAGCCGGAGATCCTTGAGAAGGCCGGCATTGCGGCCACTTATGTCGGCCACCCGCTGGCGGACCAGATCCCGTTCGAGCCGCCGCGCGAGGACGCGCGCCGCGAACTCGGCTACGGCGACACGGACACGATCGTGGCGTTGCTGCCCGGCAGCCGCCGCAGCGAGCTGACCTACATCGGCCCGCCGCTGCTGGACGCGGCGCAGCGGATGCTGAAAGCGCGGCCCGAGCTCCGCTTCGTGATCCCGATCGCGCCCGGCCTGCGGCCCATGGTCGACGACTTGATCGCGCGTCACGGCGCGGGTCTGCCGATCGCGCTGCTCGACGGCCGCGCGCAGGACGCGCTGGCCGCCTGCGACCTGACGCTGGTCGCCAGCGGCACGGCGACGCTGGAAGCGGCGCTGCTGAAGCGGCCGATGGTGATCGCCTACAAGCTGCACTGGTTCAACGCGTGGCGGATGAAGGGCAAGGCGCTGCTGCCCTGGGTGGGGCTGCCCAACGTGCTTGCCCGCGAGACGCTGGTGCCCGAGTGCCTGCAGGACGATTGCACCGGCGAGCGCATCGCGCGTGAGGGCCTGGCCTGGCTGGAGGACGCGCCGCGGCGCGAGCGTCTGCAGGCGCGCTTCCTCGAGATCCATCAACAGCTGCGCTGCAACACCGCGCAAAGGGCCGGCGATGCGATCGCGAAAATCCTCGGCGCCTGAGAAGCCGACGCAGCTGGGCCTGGAATGGGCCGGCGAGGGCCTGCTGTGCGGTGTCGACGAGGCGGGCCGCGGGCCGCTGGCCGGCCCGGTGGTGGCAGCGGCGGTGATCCTGGACGACCAGAACCCGATCAAGGGACTGAACGATTCCAAAGTGCTCAGCGAGAAGAAGCGCGAGCAGCTCTTCGACGAGATCCGCGCCAAGGCACTGTGCTTTTGCATCGCGGAGGCGACGGTCGAGGAGATCGACCGCATCAACATCCTGCATGCGACGATGCTGGCGATGCGCCGTGCCGTCGAGGGCCTGCGGCTGAAGCCGGCGCGGGTGCAGGTGGACGGCAACCGGCTGCCGGTGCTGCGCATCCCGGCCGAGGCCATCGTCAAGGGCGACGCGCTGGTGCCGGCGATCTCGGCGGCGTCGATCCTGGCCAAGGTGCATCGGGACCGCTTCTGCCTGCAGATGCACGAGCAGCATCCGCAGTACGGCTTCGACAGTCACAAGGGCTACGGCACGCGCGAGCACCTCGAGGCGCTGCGCGTGCACGGCGCGACGGTCTGGCACCGGCAGAGCTTCGCGCCGGTGCGTTCGCTCGAGATCGACGGGTTCGCCGTCTCGCTGGGCGAAGCGGCCATGGAATGAGCATCGGATGAGCTGGCAATCGATCACCGCGCGGGACAACCCCAAGCTGCAGCACCTGCGCAAGCTGGCGCAGGACGGCGGCGCATACCGCAAGCTGGGCGGCGTGTGGCTGGAGGGCGACCACCTCGCGCGCGCGGCGCTGCAGCGCGGCGTGCGGCCGGCGCTGGCGCTGATCACCGACGCGGCGGCGGCGGACGCGTCGATGCGCGCGCTGGCCGACGAGGCGCCCAAGGTGCTGGTGGTCTCGGCGGCGCTGTTCAAGACGGTGTCGGGACTGGAGTCGCCGGCGCAGATCGGGTTCGAGCTGGCGCTGCCGGCGCAGCCACGCATCGAGCCGATGGCCGATTCGGTGGTGCTGGACCGCCTGCAGGACGCTGGCAACGTCGGCACGATCCTGCGCAGCGCGGCGGCACTGGGCTTCCGCCAGGTGCTCGCCTTGAAGGGCACCGCGGCGCTGTGGTCGCCCAAGGTGCTGCGCGCCGGCATGGGCGCGCACTTCGGGCTCCGGCTCATCGAGGGGCTGGCCGTCGAGGAGCTCGACGCGCTGAAGGTGCCGCTGCTGGCGACGAGCTCGCACTCCGACGCGCTGCTGCACGAGGCTGATCTGCCGAGCCCCTGCGCCTGGGTCATGGGCCACGAAGGGCAGGGCGTCGCGCAGGCGCTGATGCAGCGCTGTGCGCTGCGCATCGGCATTCCTCAGCCGGGGGGCGAGGAGTCGCTGAACGTCGCGAGCGCGGCGTCGATCTGCCTCTACGAAAGCGCGCGGCGGCGGCTGGCCTGAACCAGGAATGCTGCCCACTGTGGCGGCCGCCTCAGCGCGCCATCGCCAGCGCCGCGACGCCCAGCGCGATCAGCATCGCCCCAGCGATGCGCCAGCCGCGTTCCCCTTCACCGAGCAACTGGCCGCCGATCAGCGCGGCGAACAGCATCGAGAGCTCGCGGGCCGGCGCGACGCGCGACAGCGGCGCCAGCTTCATCGCGTACAGCACCAGGATGTAGGCCGACGGCGCGCCGATCGCGACCACCAGCGCGTGCTTCCACTGGCGGCGCAGCGCGGGCAGGAAACCGGCGCGGTCGCGCAGCACGGCGGGCAGGCTCACCGGCACGCGTAGCAGGTTGCAGAAGTAGTCGTAGACCAGCGGCGACAGCGCCAGCACCTTCACCGCGTAGCCATCGATGACGCTGTAGGCGGCGATGGTCGCGCCGGTCAGCGCGCCCCAGGCGATGCCGAGCCGGCGCTTGCGCTGCAGTGCTGGATCGACGGCCTTGCCACGCGCCAGCAGCGCCGGTCCCGCCGCCATCAGCAGGATGCCGCCGACGACGCCCGCCAGGCCGAGCGTGCCGCCGAAGCCCAGGTGCTCGTCCAGCAGCACCACCGCGACCAGCGCCGAGATCAGCGGCCCGCTGCCGCGCGCGACCGGATAGACCACGGTCATGTCGGCCGCGCGATAGCCGGCGAGCAGCGAATTGAAATAGGCGAGGTGGACGATCGCGCTGGCGAGCGTCAAAGCCCAGGCCTGCCAGCCCCATCGCGGCAGCTCGTCCAGGCCCGCGACGACGACCACCGGCAGCCACAGCAGGCTGACACCGACGGCGGTGATGCAGGCGAAATGATGATTGCCCTGGGCCTTCTTGGCGGCGAAGTTCCACAGCGCGTGGATCAGCGCGGCCGCGACGACCAGGGCCAGCGCGGTGACCGGCATGCGTTCGGGCGTCCGCGATCAGTAGATCAGGCGATCCGGGCGGATGTCCCGCAGGATGGTGGTCGCGATTTCCTCGATCGACTTGTGCGTCGACGACAGCCAGCTGATGCCGGCCTTCTTCATCATCGTCTCGGCCTCGCGCACCTCGTAATGGCAGTTCATCAGGTCGGCGTACTTGCTGCCCGGACGGCGCTCGTTGCGGACCTGCGCCAGGCGCTCGGGATCGATGGTCAGGCCGAAGCACTTCTTCTTGTGCGGAATCAGCAGCGAGGGGAGCTGTCCGCGCTCGAAGTCCTCGGGGATCAGCGGATAGTTGGCCGCCTTGATGCCGTGCTGCATCGCCAGGTACAGCGAGGTCGGCGTCTTGCCGCAGCGGCTCACGCCCACGAGGATCACATCCGCCGAGTCGAGGTTGCGCGCCGACTGGCCATCGTCATGCGCCAGCGAGAAATTGATCGCCTCGATCCGGTCGTGGTACTCCTGGCTCTTGGCCACGTCCGAGAAACGGCCCACGCGGTGGCTGGACTTGACGCGGAACTCGTCCTCCAGCGGCGCGATGAAGGTGCCGAACATGTCCATCACCAGGCCCTGGCATTCCTGCCGCACCACGTTCAGCACCTCGCGGTTCACCAGCGTCGCGAACACGATCGGGCGCACGCCTTCGCGCTCGCCGGTCTCATTGATCTCGCGCACCAGCTGCCGGGCCTTCTCGCCGCTGTCGATGAAGGGGCGGCGCACGTGGCGCGCCTTCACCGAGAACTGGGCCAGGATCGAGTTACCGAAGGTTTCGGCGGTGATGCCGGTGCCATCGGAGACGAAGTAGACGGTGTGCTGGGTCATGGCGAGCCTGGGGAAACGATCCGGAAGCGGTCCGGGAGCCTTCGCCACACCGGGCATGCCGCGTGCCGAAGCAGGAAGTTTGGACGGGACGAGCGCCCGGCCGCGCCCCGAACGAGGGCTTACATCATAGATCGGCGACCCACTAGAATCGCCCGCAACTTGCCCCTGCCTGCCGCATGACCGCCACGCCGCGACGCCCACAAGAATCGACAAGACCTGTCGCGCGCCGCGTCATGCCTGCCTCCCTCGACGCCGCCGGCCACGCCGGCCTGCTCGGGAGCGCGCGGGGAGCCCCGGTTTCTCAACATCACGGAGTTTTCCCATGTCTGATGCTCGCTTCGAGGCGACCGCCCTGGTCGTACCCTTCGAGAAACTGAGGATGTCCGACGTCGAGTCGGTGGGCGGCAAGAACGCCTCGCTCGGCGAAATGATCTCGCAGCTGGCCGAGACCGGCGTGCGGGTCCCTGGCGGCTTCGCCACCACCGCGCATGCCTTCCGCGACTTCCTCAAGCATGAAGGGCTGGATGCCCGCATCCAGAAGCGCCTGGCCGACCTGAACACCGACGACGTCCGCGCGCTGGCCGCGGCCGGCGCCGAAATCCGCGGCTGGCTCGAGGCCCAGCCGTTCCCGGCCGACCTCGAGGCCGCGATCCGCGCCGAGTTCGCCCGCCTGACCGAAGGCAATCCGGACGCATCCTTCGCAGTGCGCTCGTCCGCGACCGCCGAGGACCTGCCCGACGCCTCCTTCGCCGGCCAGCAGGAGACCTTCCTGAACGTCGTGGGCATCGAGGAGGTGCTGCACAAGATGAAGGAGGTCTTCGCCTCCCTGTACAACGACCGCGCCATCAGCTACCGCGTGCACAAGGGCTTCGCGCACAGCGATGTCGCGCTGTCGGCGGGTGTGCAGCGCATGGTGCGTTCCGACCTGGGCGCGGCCGGCGTGATGTTCACCATCGACACCGAGTCGGGTTTCAAGGACGTCGTCTTCATCACCTCCAGCTACGGCCTGGGCGAGACGGTGGTGCAGGGCGCCGTCAACCCCGACGAGTTCTATGTCCACAAGCCGGCGCTGCAGCGTGGCAAGTTCGCGCTGATCCGCCGCAACCTCGGCTCCAAGCTGATCCAGATGACCTTCTCGACCCCGGAAGAGAAGGCCGCCAGCGGCAAGCTGGTCAAGACCGTCGACGTCGAGGTCGAGCAGCGCAACCGCTACTCGCTGAGCGACGAGGACGTCGTGCAGCTGGCCAAGTACGCCGTGATCATCGAGCAGCACTACGGCCGCCCGATGGACATCGAATGGGGCAAGGACGGCAAGGACGGCCAGCTCTACATCCTGCAGGCCCGTCCGGAGACGGTGAAGAGCCAGGCCGAGGGTCAGGTCGAGCAGCGCTTCAAGCTCAAGGGCACCGGCACCGTGTTGGCCGAGGGCCGCGCGATCGGCCAGAAGATCGGCACCGGTCCGGTCCGCCTGGTCGACAGCGTCGCCGAGATGGAGCGCGTCCAGCCCGGCGACGTGCTGGTCACCGACATGACCGACCCGAACTGGGAGCCGGTCATGAAGCGCGCCAGTGCCATCGTCACCAACCGCGGCGGCCGCACCTGCCACGCGGCGATCATCGCGCGCGAGCTCGGCATCCCGGCAGTGGTGGGCTGCGGCGACGCGACCGACCGGCTCAAGGACGGGCAACTGGTGACGGTGGCCTGCTCGGAAGGCGACACCGGCTACATCTACGACGGCCTGCTCGAGACCGAGATCAGCGAAGTCCACCGCGGCGAGATGCCTTACAGCCCGGTGAAGATCATGATGAACGTCGGCAATCCGCAGCTCGCGTTCAACTTCGCGCAGATGCCCAACAGCGGCGTCGGCCTGGCGCGCCTCGAGTTCATCATCAACAACAACATCGGCGTCCACCCGAAGGCGATCCTGGACTATCCGAATGTCGACAGCGACCTGAAGAAGGCGGTCGAATCGGTGGCCCGCGGCCACGCCTCGCCGCGCGCGTTCTATGTCGACAAGCTGGCCGAGGGCATCGCGACCATCGCGGCCGCCTTCTGGCCGCAGCCGGTGATCGTGCGTCTGTCCGACTTCAAGAGCAACGAGTACCGCAAGCTGATCGGCGGCTCGCGCTACGAGCCGGACGAAGAGAACCCGATGCTGGGCTTCCGCGGCGCGTCGCGCTACATCTCGGGCGAGTTCCAGGATGCGTTCGCGATGGAGTGCGAGGCGCTCAAGCGCGTGCGCAACGACATGGGCCTGACCAACGTCGAGATCATGGTGCCCTTCGTCCGCACCGTCAGGCAGGCCGAGAAGGTCGTGGCGATGCTGGCGGAGCGCGGCCTGAAGCGCGCCGCCGCGGGTGGCACGGATGGCCTGCGCGTCATCATGATGTGCGAGGTCCCGAGCAACGCCATCCTGGCCGAGCAGTTCCTGGAGCATTTCGATGGCATGTCGATCGGCTCGAACGACCTGACGCAGCTGACGCTGGGTCTGGATCGCGACTCCGGGCTGGAGCTGCTCTCGGGCGACTTCGACGAACGCGATCCGGCGGTCAAGGCGATGATCTCGCGCGCCATCACCGCGTGCCGCGCCACTGGCAAGTACATCGGCATCTGCGGCCAGGGCCCCAGTGACCATCCCGACTTCGCCGAATGGCTGGCGGCCGAGGGCATCGTCTCGCTGTCGCTGAATCCGGACACGGTCATCGATACCTGGCAGCGCCTGGCCAAGCGCTGAGACGCGCTGCGTTGAACGGCCCCGCAAGGGGCCGTTTTTCATGGCGGGCTCCCCATACAGGGGAAGTTGTGGATGTGCCGCTTTGGCAAGACGACGATGATGCGGCCCCATGTCCCGTCCGTCGTCCGACGCTGACTTCCGCCGCCGCCTGAACCGCACCTATGCCGCGTATACGCTGGGCTTCGTGCTGCTGGCGGGCGTGCTGGGCGTGCTCGAGCGGCTGGGGATGCCCAAGCAGTGGCTGGGCTTTTCGTTCCTGCTGCTGACGGTGCTGGTCTACGCCGGCATCGGTGTGTTCAGCCGGACCACCGACCCGGTCGAGTATTACGTGGCCGGCCGCCGCGTCCCGGCGTTCTACAACGGCATGGCCGCGGGCGCCGACTGGATGAGCGCCGCGAGTTTCCTCGGCATGGCCGGCAGCCTGTATCTGGCCGGTTATGGCGGACTGGCCTTCGTGCTGGGCTGGACCGGCGGCTTCTGCCTCGTGGCGCTGCTGCTGGCGCCGTACCTGCGCCGCTTCGGCGGCTTCACGGTGCCGGACTTCCTCGGCGCGCGGTTCGAGAGCCGCGGCCTGCGCGTGATGGGCGCGGCCGCGGCGGTGCTGGTGTCGTTCATCTACCTGGTCGCGCAGATCTACGCGATCGGCCTGATCACCACGCGCCTCACGGGTCTCACGTTCGAGATCGGCCTGTTCGTCGGCCTGGGCGGCGTGCTGGTGTGCTCCTTCCTTGGCGGCATGCGGGCCGTGACCTGGACCCAGGTGGCGCAGTACATCATCATGATCCTGGCCTACGTGGTGCCGGTGATGTGGCTGTCGACGCAGCAGACCGGCTTCCCGCTGCCGCAGTTCACCGCCGGCAGCGAGGTCCGCGAGATCGCCACCCGCGAGCAGCAGTTGCTGCGCGATCCGAAGGAGCTGCAGGTGCGCGCGCTCTTCGAGCAGCGCGCCCAGGACTTCGAGCATCTGCTGGCCGGCCTGCCGCAGTCCCTCGATGCCGAGCGCCAGCGCGTCTCGCAGGTGATCGCGCAGTTGCGGGCGGAGGACGCGCCGCTGGCGCAGATCCAGGCCGCGGAGAAGGTGCGCGCCGCGCTGCCTCGGACCGAATCCGAGGCCCGGGAGCTCTGGCAGCGCGCCGTCACCGCGAACCGTCAGCGCGCCGAGCCGCTCGGCGGCATGCCGCCGCATGCGCGGCCCTTCGCGGGCGACCCCGAGGGCACGCCGGCCGAGCAGGAGGCCTACACGCTCTCGCGGCGCAACTTCCTCGCGCTGGTGCTGGTGCTGATGGTCGGCACCGCGGGCCTGCCGCACATCCTGACGCGCTACTACACCGTGCCCTCGGTCGCGGAGGCTCGCAGTTCGGTGGCCTGGACGCTGTTCTTCATCGCGCTGCTCTACCTGTTCGCGCCCGCGCTGGCGGTGATGCTCAAGCATGAGGTGCTGCATCACCTCGTCGGCATGCCGATCGCGGAACTGCCGGGTTGGATGCGGCAGTGGATGCGCGTCGATCCCGGCTTGCTCAGCATCCAGGACATCAACCAGGACGGCATCCTGCAGCTCGGCGAGTTGAGGCTGGGCGGCGACATCGTCGTGCTGATGACGCCGGAGCTGGCGGGGCTGCCGTCCGTGCTCGCCGCGATGGTCGCGGCGGGGGCGCTGGCGGCGGCGCTGTCGACGGCGGACGGGCTCCTGCTGACGATCTCCAGCGCGCTGTCGCACGACGTGTACTACCGCGTCATGAACCCGCGTGCCTCGATGACGCAGCGGGTCACGATCTCCAAGGCGCTGCTGCTCGCCACGGCGCTCACCGCCGCCGCCGTCGCCGCGCAGCGGCCGGCGGACATCCTGCTGCTGGTGTCGGCGGCGTTCTCGCTGTCGGGCTCGACGCTGGTGCCGGCGCTGGTCGCCGGGATCTTCTGGCAGCGCGCCAACAAGCAGGGCGCCGCGGCCGGCATGCTGGCCGGGCTGGGCGTGACGCTCTATTACATGGTCGGCGCCCATGCCGGGCTGCGCCAGGCGCTGGGCCTGGGCGGCGAGCCGCAACTGTGGTGGGGCATCCAGCCGATGGCGGCCGCGATCTTCGGCCTGCCGGCGGGCATCGCGGCGCTGGTGGCCGTCAGCCTGCTCACGCCGTCCCCATCGCCCACCGCCCAAGCGCTGCAGGCCAGGATCACGGGCTCCGGATGACAGGGCCGGCGGGAGCGAGGCGCCGGCCGCTCCCGTCTGGCCTCGATCGAAGGCCGGCCATCCAGCGCTCCAACAAGAAGGGGAGCGCACATTCCACATGCAAGGGAGGATTCCTATGAAGACGCTGAACACGCTGTTCCCGACCCGCCTGGCGCGCCGCGCGCTGCTGGCCGCCGGCCTCGCCGGGGCCGCCGCGCTGGTGGCCCCCATGGCGGCGCAGGCGCAGGAACAGCGACGCGTCGCGATCGTTTCGGCGCTGGGCGACTCGATCACCGTCGTCCAGAGCGAGCCCACCACCGGCAGCCACTTCAAGGACCGCCGCGTCGAGGACGTCTTCCCGGTGCCCGAGGGCATCTTCGACGTCTACGCGCTGGGGCAGCTGCAGCAGGGCCTGGCCGGCGCCAATGCGCTGCTGATCCCGCTCAAGCTGAAGTCGGCCTCGGTGCTCGGCGACACGGACAAGCTGGTCGACGGGGGCCGCTGGGTCGGCAGCGACATGCTGAACCAGGCGCTGAAGGAGCTCAAGGCCACGCACCTGGTGCTGCTGCGGCCGCTGCGCGCGCCCGCGCGCGTGCAGATGGCGCAGAACACGATGGGGCAGGGGCAGCTTCGCGGCCTGGGCTTCTATCTGGATCGCAACACCTTCGTGCGCGCCGAGTCCGAGGCGATCGCGGCGCGCCGCGGCTTCCTGGCGCCCTACGTCTATGCCGAGCTCAGCGTGATCGACGTGGCCCAGGGCGCGGTGACCGGCAGCGCGCCGATCCGTTTCGCGGAGTCGATGACCACCAACAGCGTGGACGGGGCCGGCGACGCCTGGGATCTGCTGACGACCAAGCAGAAAATCGAGACCCTGCAGGAGTCCATCCGCGACGAGGTCGCCAAACAGCTGCCGAAGGTGGCCGCAGGCCTGGGCGCGACGGGCGCGAACCGCGCGACGGCCGACGCCGGCGGAGAGACCGCCACGCGGGTCCGGCCCTGATCCCGACGCGCGGGTGGACGGGGACGCGCGGGTTCGACTAGAATCCGCGATTCCCTTGCCGGGCCCAGGAATTGACGCTGGGGTCCGGCTTTCAGGCCAAGGGCGGAATCCCGCCGGCGGCCGCTGAAATCCACAAGGAGTTCATATGCGTCATTACGAGATCGTTCTGCTGATCCATCCGGATCAAAGCGAACAAGTTCCGGCGATGCTGGAGCGCTACAAGGGCCTGGTCACCAACGGCGGTGGCAAGGTGCATCGCGTGGAAGATTGGGGCCGCCGTCAGCTGGCCTACATGATCCAGGAGCTGGCCAAGGCGCATTACCTGTGCCTGAACATCGAGTGCAGCAAGGAAGTCCTGGCTGAAATCGAAACCGGCTTCCGCTTCAACGACGCCGTGCTGCGTCACCTGACCGTCGTCAAGGACAAGGCCGAGACGAACCCGTCGGTGATGATGAAGGCCGTCGAACGCGAAGAAGCCCGCAAGGCTCCGCAAGAAGCGTCCGCCTGAGCTGACAGGCGCGATTCCTGACGTTCCCGAACTGCTGACCCGCCGATCCGCGCACGCATGAACCGACTGGTCCTGCAGGCGCAGATCCTCGAAACCGCGGCGATCCGATACACCCCCGCCGGGCTCCCGGCCCTGGACCTGATGCTCCGGCACGAGTCCCTGGTCGATGAAGCCGGTTCCCAGCGCAAGGTCGCGCTGGAGATCAAGGCGGTGGCCATCGGAGAGGTCGTGAAGCGGGTCCAGGCGCTGAGCCTGGCGGAGAAGACGGTGTTCACCGGATTCCTCTCGGCACAGCGGCAAGGCCGCGGCACGGTGTTTCACATCACCGGGCTGGCGGACTGAACGGGACGGACAGCTCGCGCATATCGTTTACATCTGGATAGATCAAGAGGTCACTATGCCCCTGCCACGTGGTAAAGGTCGGTTCTCGAAGGACCGCAAGCCCAAGCGCAACCAACAATCGCTGCTGTTCCGGCGCAAGCGTTTCTGCCGCTTCACCGTCGCCGGTGTCGAGCAGATCGACTACAAGGACGTCGACGTCCTGCGCGACTTCATCAGCGAAAACGGCAAGATCGTGCCCGCCCGCCTGACCGGCACGCGCGCCTTCTTCCAGCGTCAGCTGTCGGTGTGCATCAAGCGCGCCCGCTACCTGGCCCTGCTGCCGTACAGCGACCAGCACAAGGTCTAAGGAGTCCACCCCATGCAAGTCATCCTGCTGGAAAAAGTGGCCAACCTGGGCAACCTGGGCGACGTCGTCAAGGTCAAGGACGGTTACGCACGCAACTTCCTGATCCCGACCCGCCAGGCGCGCCGCGCCACGGAAGCCGCGATCAAGGAATTCGAAGCCAAGCGCGCCGAGCTCGAGAAGGTCGCCGCCGAGAAGCTGTCGGCCGCTCAAGCCCTGGGCGAGAAGATCAACGGCTCGACCGTCGTGATCTCGCAGAAGGCTGGCGTCGATGGCCGTCTGTTCGGTTCCGTGACCAACGCCGACATCGCTGAAGCGCTGACCAAGGCCGGCACGGCTATCGTCAAGTCGCAAGTGCGTCTGCCCAACGGTCCGCTGAAGACCGTCGGCGAATTCCCGATCAGCGTCGCCCCGCACACGGACGTCGTGGTCGAGGTGACCGTCAAGGTCGTCGCCGAAGCCGAGTAATCACTCGACACACCGGTTGGGCGCTGTACGCGTCCACCGGACATTCCCCAGCTTTGCAGTCCCTTCGAGGGCTGCAACGATGGTGGAAGACCCAAGAAAGCCGACAGCTGCGAAGCGGTCGGCTTTCTGCTTTTCCGGGGTGAGAGTTATCCCGCTCGCCCCACAGGCTGTCCAGCGTTCATCCACAGGCTTGTCCACAATGTCCGCGATCTTTACCTCACCAGGATCTGCTGCCGGCGATAGCGAAGTCGCCAAGCTGCGCGTGCCGCCGAACTCGGTGGAAGCGGAGCAGAGCGTGCTTGGCGGCCTGCTGATCGACAACACCGCCTGGGACAAGGCGGCGGACACGCTCAGCGACAGCGACTTCTACCGCTACGAGCACAAGCAGATCTACGCCGCGATCGGCAAGCTGGTGAACGCCGGCAAGCCGGCGGACGTGGTGACGGTGTTCGAGGAACTGACCTCGGTCGGCAAGGCCGAGGACTGCGGCGGGCTGGCGTATCTGAACGCGCTCGCGCAAGGCGTGCCGAGCGCCGCCAACCTGCGCCGCTACGCCGAGATCGTTCACGAGCGGGCGATCCTGCGCAAGCTGGTGGCGACCTCGGACGAGATCGCGACGGCGGCGCTGAACCCGGCCGGCCGCGCCGTCAACGAGATCCTGGACGAGGCCGAAGGCAAGATCTTCCGCATCAACGAGGAGGGCTCGCGCGGCGGCACCGGTTTCCAGAGCATGGACCGGCTGATGGTCGAGCTGATGGACCGCGTCAACGAGCTGGCCGAGCAGGGCGCCGAGGACGTCACCGGCGTGCGCACCGGCTTCTACGACCTGGACCGCATGACGGCCGGCCTGCAGCGCGGCGACCTGATCATCCTGGCGGCGCGTCCGTCGATGGGCAAGACGGCGTTCGCGATCAACATCGGCGAGGCGGTGGCGATCAACGAGGGTCTGCCGGTCATCATCTACTCGATGGAAATGGGGGCGGCGCAACTGGCCCTGCGGATGGTCGGCTCCATCGGCCGCATCGACCAGAGCAACCTGCGCACCGGCCGCCTCAAGGACGACGAATGGGGCCGGCTGGCCGAGGCGGTGGACAAGCTGGGCAACGCGCCGATCTACATCGACGAAAGCCCCGGCCTGTCGCCGAGCGAAGTGCGCGCCCGTGCCAGACGCCAGGCGCGAATCTCGGGGCAGATCGGCCTGATCATCATCGACTACCTGCAGCTGATGAGCGGCAACGGCGGCGGTTCCGAGGAGAACCGCGCGACAGTGGTGGGCGAGATCTCGCGGGGCCTGAAGGCGCTGGCCAAGGAGCTGCGCTGCCCGGTGATCGCGCTGTCGCAGTTGAACCGGTCGGTCGAAACGCGGCCGGACAAGCGGCCGATGATGTCCGACCTGCGCGAGTCTGGCGCCATCGAGCAGGACGCGGACATCATCATGTTCATCTACCGCGACGAGTACTACACCAAGGACGAGTGCAAGGAGCCTGGTGTCGCGGAGATCATCATCGCCAAGCAGCGTAACGGCCCGGTGGGCACGGTGAAGCTGGCCTTCGCGCGGCAGAACACCAAGTTCGAGAATCTGGCGCCGGGCTACGTCAGCCCGGGCGGCGACGAGTACTGATCCCGGCCGCGAGGGCAGGCTGGCGCCGGCCCTGGCCGTTTCTGCGGTGCTCAGCACCGCTTCGAGCCTGCCGTCCTGCATCGCGGACCAGGCCGGCGCGCGCTAGCCCGCCGATGAGCGAACCCCACCACCTTCGGCCGTGAGGCCCCAGAAGCGGCGCGCCCATGCGCCGCTCCCCACGCCCCGTGCGTCCCGTTGGACCTCTGTGCGCAATTCGTTGGATTTGGTCAGACCGGCGTTTGTACTAACACGCTTTGGTCAGGCCAAACATATGATTTAGCGCAAAATCTTGCTGCTGCGGGTTAACCGAGGGCGAGTACCGAACACAGATTTCGGGTGTGGCGCGGCCACTTACAAAAGAGGAGACAGGACGTGACGAAGACGGTGTGCAAACACAGGACCACGCTTTCGCTATTGGCTGCCAGTGCCCTGCTGGCGGCCTGCGGCGGGGGCGGAGGCGATGGCGGGGGCGGCTCGGGGCTGTTCCAGGCCATCAGTTTCAGCTACCCCGGCGGCGCCACGCTGCTGGCCGGACCGGTGACCTTGAAGGCCACCGCGGACTCCGGGCTGCCCGTGACGTTCAAGTCCGGGACGCCCGACATCTGCACGGTGTCCGGTGACCAGCTCACGCTCGTGGCCAAGGGCGAATGCCGCGTGACCGCCAGCCAGGCCGGCGGCGCGGACGCCGGCGGCAAGCAATGGGCCGCGGCCGATGACGTGGGGCAGCTGTTCACGGTGCTCGGACGGGCGCAAGCCCCGGTCGTGCCGGTCGCCGTGATGCTGCGCGCGGCCAGCGCCACCGTGACCTTGTCCGCCAAGACCGACGCGGGGCTGGCGGCGACCTACCAGTCGACGACGCCTTCCGCATGCACCGTCAGCGGCAACGCGCTGACGGTGCTGGCCAGCGGGCTTTGCCAGCTGGCCGTGACCGCTCCCGCCGACGCCACCCACGAGGCCTTGACCGGCACGGCGCTCATCGCGGTGTCGCCGCTGCCCCCGCCCGTCGTGCAGAGCCAGGGCAAGACGCAGACCGTCGCGCTCGCCACGGTCGATGCCGGTGGCAGCGCCTTGAGCTACGCGAGCACCGCGCCCACCGTGTGCGCGGTGGCGGGCAGCGAGCTCCAGATCCTGACCAAGGGCACCTGCACCGTGACCCTGTCCAGCGCCAGCGGCGCCACCGAGAACCTCGGCGTGGTCGTCGATCCGCACTTCTTCGCGAGCGGTTTCAACCCGGCGACCAACCGCACGCTGGAGTTCGGCGACATCAACACCGGCGCCGGCGTGCCCATCGCCAGCTGGTGTGGCGGCGTGGATCCCTCGTTCTGCCACCTGACGGTGAGCAGCTTCGCGTCGACCTTCGGGTTCGACATCAAGCAGAAGGCGGGCAGCGGCTGGGACGGCTCGACGTCGGGATGGTGGGCCTACTACAGCTACGAGATCGGCGCGCCCAAGACGCAGAGCGGTGACCGCCTGCCGTTCGACCTCAAGACCGAGGAGTCGCTGTTCGTCACGCTCGGCTTGAACCAGACGCTGTTCGACGGCGGCGGCGCCGTGGCCGTCCGCATCCAGACGAACAACCTGCAGAAAAAGCCCAACGGGGACGAGTGCTACATCACCGCCTCGGCCAACGTGCAGCCGACGTCCGCCGCGCCCACCGCGTACTTCATCCCGTTGAAGAACTTCTCGGTGACGGAAACCTGCGGCACCGACATCGCGCAGACCGCGGAGGCCGGGCTGGCCCAGATCCGCAGCTTCGGCGTGCGCGCCCTGCAGTTCGGTCCGAGCATCAACCTGAGCCGCCCGACGCCCAACGCGGATGGCTCGCTGCCGGCTCCGACCGACCCGGCCTACACGCTCAGCACGGACATCACCGTCTTCGGCCCGATCACCTTCCAGTGATCGCCTGGCGCCGCACAACCGCATCAGAAAGAAAAACGATGAGACAGTTCCGCACCACCGCCGTCCATCGCGGCATGGTCCAGATGCTCCTGCTGACCGCTGGCAGCACCGCATTTGCCCAGACCCCTCCCCCCAAGGAGCCTGAAACGCCAGCCGCCCTGGGGACCGTTGTCGTCAAGGGACAGCGCGCCGCCCTGCAGTCGGCCCAGAAGATCAAGCAGAACGCCGAGGAGATCGTCGACTCCGTCGTGGCGGAGGAAGCCGGCAAGCTGCCCGACAAGTCCATCACCGAAGTGCTGCAGCGCATCGTCGGCGTGACCGTCGAGCGTCTGCGCTCGACCAACAACGACCCCAAGCACTTCTCCGAAGGGAGCGACGACCGCATCAACGTGCGCGGCCTCTCGTGGGGATCGTCCACGCTCAACGGCCGCGAGGTGTTCTCGGCCGGCTGGCCGGGCCGCGACCTGAGCTGGAGCGCCGTGCCCGCCGAACTGATGGCGGGCGTGGACGTCTACAAGAATCCCTCGGCGGAAAAGATCGAGGGCGGCGTCAGCGGCCAGGTGGACCTGCGCACGGCGCTGCCATTCGACTACGAAGGCACCAAGCGCGTCGTCTCGTTCGGCGGCAACTACGAGCAACGCACGAAGAAGACATCGCCGACGCTCTCGGGGCTCTACTCGACGCGGTGGGAGGCTGAGTCCGGCCGCTGGGGCGCACTGGTCGACCTGGCGATGAACCACTCGACGTATGAGCAGCAGAAGCTCGAGGTCCAGCCCTACTACCCGCGCAGCGACGTGGTGCCCGGCCGGACGGTGTGGGTGCCCGGCGCGGCGGACTGGGGGCAGAACGTCGGCAACAGCGACCGCAAGGGCTTCTACGGCGCGCTGCAGTGGAAGAAGAACAACATGCAGTCGTCGCTGACGGCGTTCGTCTCGAGGTCGCGGGAGGAGAACACCGGCTCGAACATCTACCCGAGCTTCGCGGACGGCAACTTCAACATGTCGCCGTACAACGTGCGGGTCGACAACCCGGTGATCGACGACCGGGGCGTCGTGGTGTCGGGCCACTACAGCTATCCGCTGCAGCTGACCCGCGATGCCAACGGCAACGTGACGGACTTCAACCACGGGGGCAAGGGCTCGAACCAGTTCGCCGACGGCGGCATCATGATGGGCACCAGCCGCGCGTTCACCCAGCACCGCACCAACACCGCCGAGCTGGCCTGGAATTTCCAGTGGGCCGTCAACGACCGCTTCGCGTTGCAGAACGACCTGCAGTGGGTGAAGTCCACCTTCCGTACCCGCGGCGAGGAAGTGCAGACGGCCACCTTCGTGCCGAGCATGGACATCACCACCTCGGGCAGCAAGCCGGTGCAGATCGGCTTCGACGAGAGGTCGCGCAACTTCCTCGCCGACCCGGGCAACTACTTCTGGCTGTCGGTCATGCCCGGCCGCTACAAGGGTGACGCCGACCTGTATGCCTGGAAGGTCGACGGCAAGTACGTGTTCGACGACTCGATCCTGCGCGACCTGAGAGTCGGCTTCCGCACCACCTACCGCAGTTCCAAGCGGGAAGCGGCGGTCTACGCGGGTGACCTGACGAGCGTGGGCTGGAAGTCGATCGCCGAGCCGTGGACCGTGCGTCAGACCAGCACGCCGGGCCAGTTGCCCGGACCCACTGACGACCAGAGCTGGAAGTCGCGCGGCAACTTCGCCTACCTGAGCGATCCGCGCTACGCGGCGGCCGCGCCGGTGGAGCTGTTCAACTACACCCCCTTCGGTGGCAACAACCCGCCCAGCGTGGTGTTTCCCACCTATGGCGCCCTCAAGGACTACAACACCTACAGCAAGCTGATCGGCGACGTCCGCTACAACCAGTGCCTGGACTCGCAGGCGTGGGCGAAGGGGCAGAACGCGAAGAACCCGCAGAACCAGATCAACGTCCCGACCTGCAACGCCAGCGACTACAAGTACGACACGACGCTGTACTACGGGCTGAACCCGAACATGACCAGCGACATCTCCGAGCGCACCCATGCCGTCTACGGCAGCCTGCGCTTCGGCTTCGATGACTGGAAGATCCCGGTGGACGGCAACCTGGGCGTGCGCGTGGTCTACACCGGACGTTCGTCGCACGGGCACACGACCTTCGACGCGACCTACGACAACCGCACGCCGCCCGACGTGCCGCGCTTCGGTCCGATCAACGAGAACCTGAACGTCGACGCCAACCATGTCGACGTGCTGCCCTCGCTGAACCTGAAGTTCAACCTGACGGGCGACAACAAGCTGCTGGGGCGCATCGCGGCGGCCCGCAGCGTGTACCGGCCGGGTTTCAACCAGCTGCAGGAATCGGTGTCGCTCAAGCAGAACATCGACACGGCCAACAACCGCATCACCTACACGGGCGAGAACACCGGCAACGCCAAGCTCAAGCCGCTGACGTCCGACAACTTCGACCTGGGGCTCGAGTGGTACCCGCGCAGCGGCCAGATGGTCTCGGTCACGGCCTTCTACAAGGACGTGAAGGACGTGATCTACGACTCGACCTACACGCGCGACTACAACAGCCTGGCCGGCAACCCGCAGACCTTCCTGATCAAGGGACCGCGCAACGCCGCCCGCGCCTGGGTGCATGGCATCGAGCTCAAGGCCGAGACCTATCTGGACCACTTCGACTTCCTGAAGGACCGGCTGCCTGACTGGGTCAAGGGCTTCGGCGTCTCGGCGGACTACACCTACCTCGGCAGCAGCCAGCGCTTCTACCGCGACGCCCAGGTGCAGTTCTGCCCGCCCAGCGGCACGATCACGAGCGACGCGCTGAAGGTGTACGGCTGCGACACCAACGGCAGGCCCTTCGGCGCGCTGCCGGTGCCCGGCCTGGTGAAGAACGCGGCCAACTTCGCGCTGCGCTATGACCGCTACGGCTTCTCCGCCCGCCTGGCCTACAACTGGACCAGCCGCGTGCTGAGGAATGTCGGCGTCGACTTCAATGGCCAGAACGGCACGAGCGCGGATCCGGCGCGCGCCGGCGCGCAGGACACGTGGTGGGGTCTGCCGCAGTACCAGGAGGCCTTCGGGCAGTGGGATGGCGGCGTGTCGTACAACTTCACCGAGAAGTTCGGGCTGTCGCTCAGCGTGACCAACCTGAACAACGTGACGGTTCGCCGCACCTTCCAGCAGACCCCTGGTTTCATGGGCTCGAGCTGGAACTTCCCGGGACGCAGCTACTACCTGACGGGCCGCTACGAGCTCTGAACGACCGCCGATGCGGATCGGGGCCCGCCCGGACACGGCGGGCCCCTGCCTGGACTCCGATACTCATGTCCCATTCATTCCGGGCCGCGCTCGCCGCGGCCCTTGTCCCGTTCTCCCTGTTCTCGCTGCTCTGCCTATGCCCGGCCGGCGCCGCCTGTGCCCAGGATGCCGGCACGGCCAACCTGGAGCGCGTCGAGGTGGCGGGACGGAAGACGGAAGTCTCGCCCTGGTTCCGCGCCGAGAGCCCGCATTTCATCGTGTACTCGGACACCCGGGAAGAGGACGTCGCGCCGCTGCTGGACAACCTGGAGAAGCTGGATCGGCTGCTGCGTGCCTATACCCAGCTTCCGCAATCCCAGCTCCCGCAATCCCAGCCTGAGCAATCCCCGCGCGCAGGCGCGTCCGGCGACCCTCAGGAGCCGAAGCTGACGCTGTACTACCACGCCAGCCTCTCGGGCCTGCGGGCGGTCGCGGGCAGCACGCCGGCCGACGCCATCGGCCTGTACAGCGGCGACGCGGGCGCCGCGCAGGGATTCGGCGTTCATCTGGAGCGCATCGCCACGCTGGGTGACGAGCAACTCGAGAAGGCGCCGCTGAACGACTCGCTGACCTATGTCTTCGAGGCCTATGCGCGGCACTTCCTCCACCGCCATACCGACATCCGCGCGCCCGCGTGGTTCATCGAGGGCTTCGCGCAGTACTTCTCCAGCGTGCGGTTCTCGGCGCAGCAGACGGTCGTGGGACGGGCGCCCAGGGACGTCGCCGGCTACCTGAGATTCCTGAATGCGGGGCGCAAATACCACCTCGAATGGGAAGACGTGCTCGAGCACCGGCTGCCACTGGCGCACGGCCATGGCGGCGAGGACGGCATGCGTCTGGAGTTCGAGGCGAAGTCGTGGCTGCTGACGCATTACGCGTTCTCGTCGGACGAGCGGCGCAAGCGGCTGAGCCGCTATCTCCAGCGGGTCGGTGACGGCGCGTCGCCGACCGCGGCGTTCGAACGCGCTTTCGGTGTGAGCAGCGCGGATCTTGGCCGCGTGATGTGGCGCTACGGCCAGCGCGGCCTGGAGGTCGTGCGAGGCGTGCTCCCGTCCATGCCCGCGGTGCAGGTCAGCTTCCGCCCGCTCACGCGCGCGGCGGGGGACACCGTGCTGGCGCAGGCCGCCCAGGCGGCGCGGTCACCGGACGGGCCGCTCAAGGAATGGACCTTCGACAAGCGCAGGGTGTTGCAGAAGGTCGAACTCAGCGCCGGCCTGGAGGATGCGGACGCCTTCATCAAGGGGCAGCAACAGCAGCAAGGCCCGGCAGCGTCGCCGTCGCCATCAGGCGGCGCCGGGGCGGGCGCGGGGAAGCGGTAGTTCGCGCGGGCCCGAGCCCGCCTTAACGGCGCCCGCATCCCGTTTCACGGGAACGCCATGCCGATGACATCCCGCCTGGATAGGGTCACGGGCTTTCGCACTCCCGACCCCCTCGGCCATGTCTTCAAAGCCCTCGAGCGCCACGCCGCTTTCCTTGTCGTCCCTGCGTGAACTGGAGGGCCTGCCCGATCGCCAGCGCCGGCTGCTGCTGCGCGCCGGCCTGGGTCTGTCCCTGGGCGGCTCGGCCGTCCTGTCGGCCTGCGGGGGCGGTGGCGACAACGGCAGCGACAACGGCGGCGATGCCAGCGGCAATCCCGGGCAGGGTCCCGGCACGGCGCAAGTCAACAGCTTCGCGCTGGCCGTGCTGCCCGACACGCAGTTCTACTCGCGCTACGCGACGACCGACGAGAACCTGCAGTTCCAGCGCAAGTACGGCTCGACGCCCTTCGTTGCCCAGACCAAGTGGATCGCCGACAACGCCGCGGCGCTGCGCATCCCTTTCACCATCCACCTGGGTGACGTCGTGGACCAGCAGGGCAAGCTGCTGCAATGGCAGGTGGCGGACTCGGCGATGAAGGTGCTCGAGGCCGCCAAGATGCCGTACGCGATCCTGGCCGGCAACCACGATGTCATCTCCGATGTCGACTACGTCGACGCGAGCAGCCAGTCGGCCAACACCGATGCGCAGCGCAACCTCGCCAAGGAGCCCTACCTGCAGGCCTTCCCCACCACGCGGGCGCAGCAGCAGGCCACCTTCGGCGGCCGCGATCCGTCGGGCTTCCACGAGTACCACGTCTTCAACGTCGACGGGAACGCGTTCATGGTGCTGTCGATGTCCTGGCGCGCCTCCGATGCCGCGATCGCCTGGGCGCGCGGCGTGCTCGCCAAGCATCCGACGCTGCCGGTCATCCTGTCGACCCACCAGTTGCTCAACATCGCGGCCGATGGCGTGAGCCCGCTGGAAGTGCCCTACGGCCTGATGCTGTGGGAGAAGCTGATCCGCGACAACGACCAGATCTTCATGACCTTGAACGGTCATTACCACGGCGGCGCGCACCTGACCAAGACCAACGACTTCGGCAATGCCGTCGAGGAGATGGTGGTCGACTACCAGATGGCCTACATGGGCGGCAACGGGCTGATGCGGCTCTACGAGTTCGACCTCACGAACAACAAGATCAAGGTGCTGTCGTTCTCGCCGTGGGTGACGCAGAAGCCGGCCGACACGCTCAACGAGTTCGATGTGGCCGTGCTGACCGAGCCCAACCATCAGTTCGAGATCGCCATCGACTTCAAGAAGCGCTTTGCCCGCTTCAATCCGGGCTTCACCACGCCAGCGGCCGCGAATGCGCCGATCAACGACCGCGCCAAGGCGGCGCTGCTGTCCCACTTCACCGAGCCGGCCGCGAGCGCCAAGACGCCTGCCTCGAGCACGGCTGACTACCCGCTCGTGGCCAGCACCGTCGCGCATTGGCGCTTCTTCGGCGGCGCCGACGGCGCCGTGGTGCCGGTGGGCCAGGTCATCAACGACGAGACGGGGCGCAATCCGATCGCGCGCCAGGCGCTCGCCCAGGGCGGCGCCGCGCAGGACGGCGACCTCACCTGGTCGAGCGACCATCACTACCTGTCCGCCGCGCCTGGCAGCGTGCGCTTCGCCAACTCGGTGAACTCGCCGCTGCGGATGAGTGCCTTCGCGACCGATGTCAACGCGCCCTTGAATGGCGTGAGCTTCGATGCCGGCTACACCGTCGAGGCCTTCCTGAAGATTCCCGCGCGCTGGACGGCCTCGAACAACGCGTGGATGAACATCATGGAGCGCGAGGGCCGCCGGGGCGACATCGCCGGCATCGATCCCGATGCCGACGGCGATGAAAGCGCGCTGATCTTCGCGATCTCCAGCCTGCGCGAGGTG
>Ga0099823_1000191_pt1 | contig 34057 bp, 10 predicted proteins | sample CowpearedBW_FD_76831 | JGI IMG/M metagenome (GOLD analysis project Ga0099823, IMG submission 76831) | Root nodule microbial communities of legume samples collected from California, USA - Cow pea red BW | ecosystem: Host-associated > Plants > Roots > Nodule | place: USA: California | collected...
AGCTATTGATATATTGAGATCTATTCCTAGCATCACAGTATATCAAGTATCATTGTTCAAATCAGATTTTCAGAAATACTTTCCAGTCAGATCTAAAAATCAAAATCAGGACATTCATTGATCATATAGAATCAAGCATTAAGAACAGAACAATAATACCAATTATTGAGTAGAAACAAAAATGCTATATATAAATATCATCAGATTACATCCAAGTTCAAGTCGATTACATTCAATCCCAAGGAAAGAGATTAACCACTCATGGTAGCCATCAAAATCCTTCACGAACGAGATAGAGTACTTCATGCTAAAGAAAGGCTCTCGCTTGGGCGACCACATTCTCGCTTGGACGAGAATTGCAGAAGTACTTGGGCTTCTTCACGAACTCTCGCTTAGGCGAGAGCAGCCTCGCTTGAGTGAGAATGGCAGCAAGTGTCTCGCTTAGGCGAGATTATTTTGGGTTGAGCGAGATTGTTCTGGCTTAGACAAGACTCCTTTGATTTGAGCGACCTGTTGCACAAATTCTTCCATTTCTTCTCTGTTTCTCGATTTCTCTTTTGCTCTTCTTTAGTTATTTCCTTTTCTACTTTAATTTTCTTGAAAAATACACAAAATAGGGATCAAATGATTTCTTTAAGTAAAAACTTGGAAGCATGTGATTGAAGCTCATTTTTCCTAGATTTAGGGAGAATCAACATGATATAAACACAAATTACAAACAGAAGTGTTAACATTTCATATGAAAATTACTGATTTTTGGCACTTACTAGTTATGTAGAATATGTAGACTCTTACTAGTCTATATAGCTCCCACGAGTCTACATAGAGTCTCAAGTTTGATAATCTTGGTTACAAAACCATCTACAAGGGAATACAACATGTTGTGCCCTGTTGTATTATGGGAAGTGAGTGAGCCTTATAAACTTTGAGTGGAGAATTTCTTTGCTTATAACCATTACTGTACCTTGAGTTTTAGGTTGAGTGTTGATAATACATTATTTATGCATATTTTGGCCAATAAACATTGTACTTTTCATGGATAAGAAAGAATGTAATACATTATTTATGCATACTTTCTACAAATGTTTGACATAATTTTTCAGTGTGACTAGAAGAATTGCTTCAATAAAAATGTCTCGTTTTACTGTAAGAACGGACTGTAAAATGAGAACTGCTGCCATTGTATATTTATTGGTTTGAATTTGATGTAATCATTTGCTCTTACTTATCCTGTAATGGACAGTCATACATACATTTGTGGAAAAAAGTTGGTTTCTGAGTGAATAAATGAACTATATCAAGTGCATAAAAGTGTGTTCTAAATACATTCATGCGTAGGTTGATATTTCCATAGATAATATGATCGTCAATGCATATGATATTGTAATATGATTTGACTTTCTTGTTTTGCGCCAGAGTTGAGGTTGTGCTCTCTTGGGCATTAATGCTACACCAACGTTACTTGCAAGGGAAAAATTATTTCTAGACCAAGGACAGGGCAGGTATACACTGTAACTTTTGCTAGAAAAGAATTTTTTTTTTAACTTATTACAGTGCATCTGATTGGTTATTCAATTTACAATTCTGAAAAGACGTCTAAATGATGATAAATGAGTCATCTAGGCACGAATGGTCTTAGAACTTACTAGACTAAACTAGAAATGGTTGAGACTTTTGCAACTCTTGCTATCATAATGATTATCAATATTATCAGAAACGGTTCATGTAGTTTTAATGTGTATTTATTCTACATTAATATTCATATGTAGTACTATTTTATTTTTTCTTCGTATCAGTTAAATAAATGTGATCTAATTGGACACTCAACTTTTGTTTGGCGGCCCTTGTAGGTGAAGTTTCGTCTTGAAGTTGTGGAGTGGTGAGTGAACCTATTGTGGGAGTGCTATCCGAGAGGAATTGTGGAGTGAGCCGGGACTCCAAAGAAGACAAAATAATTGAGAGAATATCATCTTTTGGGGGCTGGACAGAGAGGGCGTAGCACAAGACACTGCAGCCCGAGACATAGCATAGTTCTTTTGTTTGTGTTGATTATGTTTTGATGTCACGAACTTTGTGTATTTTTCTTTTTTAGTTTGTTGTTTTTGTTTCATTTGGCTTAGGTGGGAAAATGCTTTAGAGCAATCCCATCTTTAGCATGGTTTGTAATAATTTTTAATCGTTTAGTGTGAAGCATCAAGGGGTTCCAAAGGCCACTTGCATCTTCACTTAGGATTTAATTGTTGTCTACTTTATGCTTTTAGTCTTTGTTTTTTGTCTTTATGTTTTAAATGTTCAGGTTCTTTTTTGTGTGATTTGTTTGTTTGTCGTTTATGTTTTAGGTTACCGTGATATCTTGGTGCAATGTGTATTCACAGCTAATTGACCTTCTTTTGGTCTTTAGGTTTTTTAACTGTTTGCACACTTTGTCAAATTGTTTTTCACACAATCTGTTTTTCTTAGAATTTTATTGAGAATTTTTGTGAAATTTGTTTAGAAATCTTTGACTAGGAAAGGCTTGGTTTTTAAGCTTGTCCTAGAGACTCACCTTCCTTTTTTGGGAGTATTTAGATCATTTTCACTCTATTTTTTTTTTAATAATTCTTCAAATCTCTTTTGTGCAAAATTTGTTTGGATAAAGGTGTTTCAAAACAAGCATTTGAAAATGAGTTTTCTTTCTAGTCGTGTGCATTTAGGTAGGCATAGTAGTGTGCATTTAGGTAGGCATAATAGTAATGAGTTGTATCATATTATTCATAGTGAAATTCCATTCTTTGGAGAAGATATAGGACCAATATCATTTAGAGATTTGATGGAGAAATTTGTGCAACTATTGTTTAGTAAATATAGTCAAATTGACATTCTTAAGCATGTTACTTCTAGGTTTATAGGACATGTATTTGATTGTTGGCAAGAGAGATAATTTAATGTGAAAAAAGGAAGGGAATCATACATTAATATATTTTGTGAACTGAAAGCATGCGTGTGTAAACATTTCATTTCTCCTTTGTTTAGGATAATTAAAGAGCAACAAGTTAGGATAGAAAACTTCATTGACATAGTTGATGTATTTATCCAAAATCTTGACAAGTTTTCTAGACTAGCAAAAGATTTTAAGCACAATTTGGATTTGCTCTTGAGTAAACAAAGAGAGAGAGAGAGAGAGAGAGAGAGAGAGAGACAAAAAAGAGCAAGCACTACTTTAAAAGCTTTGAGAGTATGAAAAGAAGAGAGAAAAATAAGAGTTTGAGAAGCTTTGTGCTTAAAGAGAACAAGAGGAAAAGGAGATTAAAGAGAGGAAGAAAAGGCAAAAGATGAGAGTCTTAGAAAACCCAAAGCCAAAGAAGAGAATGAGAGAAGAATTTGAAGAAAGAGAGAAAATAAGACAAGAGAGTGAGCTTGAAATACAATCACAAGTAGTAGAGTTAAAGAGCATTTCAAAAGCAAAAAGGAAACTCATTGTTAGGGATTTGGTGTACCATATTTCACCAATTCCTTCTATGAAGATCCAATTTCCAAAGGGAGTTATCCTAACTTTAAATTCTTCTTACTTTGTCATTAAATTTTTTTTGTTTCCCTCTCTAATATTTTGTTCTCTTTCTCATTCAATTATTTCATTCTCCTAATATATTGTGTCAATCTACACTTTGACTTAAACATTATTTTCAAAAATCATCTGAGTCAAAGTGTAAGACACTTTTTCTGTGAAGTGGGATGGATATCATCTTTCCTAAACTTTAAAAATCCATTTTCACACATTGCACAACAATTCTACTACATGGTCATTATGATTTTAATACCATTTTGTTCGATGACTATTGTAGATTTATTTTTGATTCGGGTGGAATCTTCATTTTGGTTGCTGTGAGCTTTTCACAACCCTCTTGATCTGAGGACAGATCCTCTTTAAGAGGGAGGGGATGATATTATCCCAATAAGGCTTATAGCATTGGGTCAACGTTTAGGCCTATTTCTTTTAATTTCCTTATCTTAATTAAATAAATGTGATCTAATTTGGTTTGTTTCGCTAATTACAATCTATTTTTCCAAAGCTGCCAAATTGAAAGTGTTGGCATTAAGCCTGTTGCCCAATTCTTCTCTTTGCCAAATGCAATATCTTCCAACATCATCTTTCTCGCATGGAAGGCACATTGTTTTCAGCCTTCATTTTGGGCTGAAGTTTCACGTATTATTGGAAGGGCCCAATTCTTCACAAACACCTTGTCAACATTATCGATTCAACTTTTGTGGCCAAGAATGACTCAAGTCAGCACGTGTCCAATTTTCCTTTCATTCTTCAGTTGAGTCACGCGAGTTCTCTTTTATTCGGTGAGACTCTTGCGTCTTCCAGCAAGCCTCTCATTTCACTATTAGCCAATTCATTGTGTGGGAGATGAGCTTTTGCTAGGGTCCTTTGCCTCCTTCATGTATGCTAACCCTCGTTCCTCCTTAGTTAGGGTTTTCATTTCACGTCTGGTTCACGCTTTTTATCGTAGTCATTAGGGTTTTGTTTAGGTAGCAAGTTTTCATGTTGTTAGGATGTTATTAGAATGGCCTTTCTTCTTTCTTTCTTCTGTTCAATCTCACGATGGCCTTCTTCCCACTATAAAAGGCCAGCCATGTTTTGTATTGAATCAACTTTGATGAATGTAAATTGGTTGAGAATACTCTCACCATTCGTCAGCTCAAATCCTAAATTAGTGAAAGTTCCCCACCGGAAGGAGAGAGATTTGCACTCGTATAAATTTTTTGTTGCGTTTCAGTTGATTCCACTGAACGAATCAACTTCAGGAGGTTGTTCTGTTCATTCACCCGTTAAATGGAGTTCTTTCTTGTCGATTAATGGCATCGACAGCCTCATCAAGAAGTCTTTTGCCTGGAACATGCTGAGAGTTTAGAATGATATTGATTCACTACTAGGATGTAGGTATTTTTTTCTTTTTCCTTGATGAATTAGATCTGGATATTTCTCTATAAAATTTACAATTGTTAGTGTTTTCTAATGTTTTAATGCTAAAAACTACTGATTAATAACCGTAGAATTATCTTAGCAATAGCCTTGGGGCCTGCAAAAGTTAAAGAATAATCTTCGTAAAACAAATTTATGGTATTGTTTTGTAGTCATCATGGTCCTTTCTTTTGTGTTTGGCTAGACTAAGAGTACAACTGTTCAGTACAAAAATATTCTTTGGATTGAGCAATATCTTTGTTAAAGTCATGGTGAACAAACATAATGATGAAAATAACCAAATTTTTTTGATTAGGAGGGTGGTGGTCCCTCATTAGCTCTGCCTAAATAAGCTTTTGTAATATTTGATTTTTCTTCGATCTCTTGGCTTCTCTTTTAAAGAAAATTTTTGCCTGGTTTTGTATTCCTATCAGCATTTTAATCTGTAGAAGGTACTATGTTCTATCTATATCTTATGATTGCCATATGATGAATGGCAGGATACTAAAGTTCATATCTTCATATGTAAGGCAGTTTTTCCTTGATCTTCTATCACCTCTCCTCTTTCTATCCGCTTTATGGTTGGTAGCCTGTTTCTTTCTTGTAAACTTTGTCAAAAGATACTAAGTGTTAGCACTTTACTGTTTGGGACTGAATGGATGGAATTGTTTGATGAATTTGAATAGTGGTATATGATACGGGAAAGTCATCTTTTTATAAGTGTTCTGTTGATAATTGTTTGCTATAAAATTGTTTGAATTCTGTTGCACACAATTGCTGGGGCCCTGAGTGGGGAATCTAGGCCAGAGTTAATCATCTCTCATTTTAAGTGGGAAGTGAATTGTTTGTTTTTATTTCTTCTTTTTAAGATTTATTGGTCAGAGAGGAAAAGTAAATAATAAATTTATAATAGAGCATATTAGTAAAAGTACCTGCATTGATTGTATAGAAAGGGAATAAGACACCATGTCATTTAAATTAATACTGAAACAAATCGACCATGAGTAATATCTTTCTCCCATGGATTGAAAGACCAAATCACTTCTACCGAACCATTCCTAGCAGTCTTATCTTAGATTATGATGATGATGATAAATACAAAATGTTAATTTGGAAAAAAGGAAGTGCTGGGGTGGGAATTGGATTCTGTTTCTGAAGATGACTCCAAACATAAAAATATAATATGGTAAGTTTTTAAGAGTTACACTGGACAAGCATCGACTCTGGCTTTCACCGTTCATCCATGATGCAGGGTCTATTTGGGAATTTTGGTTTTGTTAATGACAACAAAAGTAGGCTTCCTTCCTCATGAAAAACGAGGATACAACTCCAATGACACATTTATATTATATTTCTCTTGGGGTGACTGTAACTGTTAATGCAGTCCAGGCATCACGGTGGCATGTGCCAGCTCACTGAGTCACTGGTATGTTGTCTGGCAAAAAGGTTTTCTGATCAACTTGTTAGTTATTGTATCATAATTCAACCATTCGAGTAATTAGTATTTTTATATAGAATCCTTTGGATATTGTTTATTTGATGCAAAACACATATACTTTACATTTTCTGCTAGCTGTATAGTAGAGAAAACGTGGTGGTGCCCACACAGCACCAACTGTTAAAGTCATACTCTAGGCCTGTGTGGGGATGTCCATGTCGAACAAATAAGAAAATAGTGTGTAATGTTTTTGCTTTTGAGCATTTTTTTTTTCTATGCTTTGTATTGCATTTAAAATCTTAAACAAGTTTGATCATCAGTATGTTAACTCCAAAACTGTCAGTAAGGAATGGGTAATCCAAAACCATAATGAAAAGCTGGTTCTAAAGGGGTAATTTTTCTTTGATTTAATTAATCATTTGGTCTCTTTTGTTAAAAAATATCTAATTTTTTAATTATTTTTATTCTCAATTTGTGAAAATTTATGGAGTTTAGTTCTGATTTATGAAAAATTAATGTAATTTTATTTTTTTCTCTAAATTTTTTAAAATTAATCAAGAATTTTTCAAGAAATTTTTGGATTTGTTTCAAGAAATTTAACAAAAAGATCAAATTAGTCCTAACTAAATTGAGGTTAAAAAACTTATAGAACAAACTTAAGATTTTGAAAAAGAGAACAAGACCAAATTATTATTTAAACATTTTTTTCTAACATTTTTAAGTTTCCTTAAAGCATTTTTAATAAGATAAAAAAGTGTACACAGTTGTAAATTATTTTGATAACTGCTATTTTTAATGAAATATAATTTAGTTATTTGTACTTGTTTATATCTTGATTGTTATAACTTAAATATTATTTTGTTCAATATTATTCAGAGCTAAATTTAATTATTTCAACAATAAATCAATGGTCAATCATAATTTTCATTGGTAATACAATTACAGTTTTTCGAGCATTAATGCTTGAGTTGTCAAATGGTATGGTCAAATTTTTGGAAAGTGTGTTGGTCCCATCTGGATTGAATTTTTTGCTGATTGAGCAAGTTGGGCCAACTGGAACAAATTTAGTATGTTACTTTTCTTTAATTTTTATTTACACGATTTAGAAAAAAATAACCTAAATCATAATACTGTGAAATATGAATATCCTTGATTTTTTACCTATAATATTTGTAAGACAGTATTTTTGTTTTCCCAATGTGTAAACCATTGACACATTAGACTGTATAATGTAAAGGAGTTTAATGTAAGTTTCTAATACGACAATTAAGTCTGCAACTCTAGTAGCTAAGGGAAGGTTCCTCATTTGATGGACTGAACGAAACAAAACAAAACGTGACTAAAACAATGTTTTTTTAACAATTATTTGTAACGAAACGACAACATAAGAAGTTACATTCGTTACATTCGGAGAGAGAGGATGAAAACCGTTATTAGCGGTTATTAACAGCAATGACCAATGGATGGTGCATTGTTTATTGTTGCAGAACAATTACAGGGGACAGGACACTTTATTGTTCAATTGATACAATCTTTCTTTCTTGGGTTTCCATGGAAACCAGCTATACCATAAAACACTCTAATCTGTGTACTACACAATACTTGTAAATCATTACCTTTTTATTTTATTTTCTTCACCTATACTTATAATTATCATGTACCATTTGAATCATTAAAGATAAAGTAGGTGAAAAAAAAACAAGAAAACATGTTTATTTTGAATAGAATGTAACTTGACATGGTGTTATTATAAGAAATTTTTACATAATTAAAATATTTTAAATCCTATATATTATAGCATACAAATTTGAAATAAAACATCCCTGATACACATGCATGGTTAGTTGTTTCATCATTAAACTAGAACAGTTTCTTTATCTTTTTCTTTTTGAATTGATCTACTCGAGATGAATTGTTATAGGACCATCACTTACATAAGTAACATAGTCACACCTGTGAATGCTTAACTCGTGCACAGAGAACCACCATGAACAAGTTTTGTCCCTAAAATGAAATAATTGGACAGATTTATGTACATTTGCATGAAGTTACGCAAACCAACCAGTTTTCTACATGCCTGTGATTCCTATGTCAGCATGTTCCTTCCTTTAAATGGTTCATTCAGACATTATAAAAAGACAAAGAAAAGAAGATTTATTATGAATTGGGTCCACATGAAAAACAAAATGAGTTGGGATGAGAATTTAAATGTCGTGTTGTGATGCATGGACCTTGTTTTGAAGGGGTCCTGTGCTACTTTTTAGAAGAGAAGAGAAGAAATATTAATAATATATGAATAGTTTTCTCTGGATTGGTGTGTTGCCCCCACCACCTCGTAGTAGCTCTTTAATACTCTGTTATCAGCTTTTTATGCTCTCTTTGATGGCTCAATAACACACCTATACAATGAAAAATCCTTTATTATTGCAGCTTTTTACTAATTTCTTCAGAGCTCGTTTTACAATGATTTGTTTCCACTCGCTCGCTGCTCATAATAATGTGTTTACACAGAGGATCTTAGATTTCAGTTTAAGCCCATTCCACGCGGGACACTCGTCTCTTCGGTAGGGTTCGCTTCGCCAACAATAGAGGAAAAAGATTGCAAAAGAGTTCAGATCAAAATTTTAAATTTACCAATTCTTCCACAAAAAGTATTATTAGTATAAAAATTAGTTTGGATAAATTTCTTCAAGAAAAATATACAGAAAAAAGAATATTCTACCAGTGAAAATTAACTTGTTTTTTATTTTCTCCTTATACGTCTTTATGGAGAATTCTACCTACCCAACCTTGTGATATCTCTTGAGTATGAGATTTCTTTTACATAAAAAAAAGAAAAAGCAGAACAAGCTTGAACATGGAATGAATAGGTTTGTAAGTAATTTTATAATAATAGGATAATGAATGACAAATAATAATGACATATTCTCTAACACACCCATTAGAAAGATTATAACAATAGTTTTCCCTCTAATGACAAAATAGACCTAATTACCACGATTATTCGTATTATTTGTATGTAGATTTTAAAATAAAATTTGTTACTGGTAAATATTTTATATTATAATAGTAAATGTGTAACTAAAAGTAAAAATGAATTCAAAAGGAAAGTTCAATGTGCAATAAAACAAATGAATATAAACATTAAGGTTAAGTAAAATGTTATTTTCCTCATCGTTCAAGTATAGTAAGTTTTTTTTTTAAAATAAACTTTCTAATGATATATATACAGTTACTTAAGATGTTTGAATTAAGATTATGGTATTAATAATTGATATAATATGTATAATTTATTCGTATAATAAACAATATCAACGATATAAAATCAAATGAATTATATTTCTTTTTTTTTTTCATGTATGTATAAATTATGAAGCATGAAAGAAAAATTCATACTCTAAGGTAGAGTAAACATTTTTTACTTATAGTGAAATGAGTGCAGAGAATATTTTGTACTCAAACAACTTTTGAACTTCATAACAGTAAGAAAATGTAGACCTTTTTAAAAAAGATTCTTAAAAAAAAAAGTGTTTCTTAACATGGTGTAGAAAATAGTTCTTTTAAAATAATTCAATTTAATAAAATTATCCTTTTCGATATCAAAGGTTTCTTCCTAACAACCGACTCAAATAATTGTACTAAATAAAGAAAAAACAGTGAATTTATGCTCTCTTTTTCTTTATTAAGAGTTGGCTAAAAAATCTACATGGAAAAGTTATTCCCACAAAATCGAATTTATGCTTCCAAATACATCTCATAAAAAGAACTTTATTATGTACTAAACAGCATTAATTCCAAAATCTTGAAACTTTTGGTATAAAAGAATAATTGGATGAAACATGTGTTGTGTGAGGAAGCTTCAAGTTTTGCTTACCTCACTACCACTGTTTCAATAAATCTCATCTTTTTTTGCCTCACATGTCTCTTATTTTATTTTCTTCTTTCCAAAATTATTTCAGTAAAGTTATATTTAATAGTACAAGTATTATCAAGAAGAGAAAAATTCTTAATCTTTATATTTTATGTTAGTATTCTAAATTTTCATTTATCTCCACTAGTTTCTAAATGATACAAACGGATTGAGTAATATTTTTTATTAAAGTATAAGCTGGAGGATTTGATTTTAATTTTAGTTGAATATATCAATGAACTTAGATTTTAGGTTAAAAACTGAATTTATATTGAAATGATATAATTAAGCAAAAACATTCTTTTACAGGTGTTTTTGGATTAAACATATTTTTACTCGTATTAAAAATACTTCCAAGTTTGTATTTAATATGTTCTTTAAAAACATACAAATTTTAAGAAACATGTTGTAGGAGTATTTTGAGTTAAATAATTGTTTAATTATGAAACATTAAAAAGTATATTAAAAGTCAAAGTTAAAGGAAAATTCACTAAATTACATCATTTATAAAAAAATAATGTCACACTTGTCACTCAATCCTCATATGTAAAAGGAAAAAAGGAAAAAAGTAATGTTGTGCATTGCAATTTTTACTCTATGGCATTGCATGATCTTTGAAACTTCAGAGAAGTAACAAGGGAGGAAAAATTGGAAAGATGAAATAACAGAAAAGAAAATAAAAATAAGTTAAAAGATAAAGAATATTTTGATAGAAACATCATGCTTTTGTGAAGAATTGGATACTCTTCTAGGGTTCCATGCCAAGAAGAAAGAAAGGGAGAAGAAAGCCAAAACAATGTTAACTTTTTAAGAAAAAAAACATATTTTTAGGACATAAAATATAGAGAAGAAAAAAGGGTGTGCATGTGATGTGTCTTGAAGTGAAAGGTATGTTGAAAGAAAATTTTGTGAGTGGGAAAGATAGGGATAGATAATAAATGGTGTTTCACTAGTTTTTGAATTTTCCTCACATTCACTCTCTTTTATCGTTTGCTTTACCAAAGGTTCCACTTATTGGTGGAATATTCATGCACCCATTTCATCTTTTTCATAAAACGAGATTGGTATAAGAAAAAAGTGAAAAAAAGTTGAACGTGAAAAACTGTAGTGAAGAAGCTGAAAGTAACCCTTCTATATAACCAAAGTATATTCACACAAAGGTTTCATAATTTGGATATCGTGATTTTTATAAGACTTTTAGGTATAGCTTTTATATTATAACAAAGTGAAGTGATTAATTTTTCCATACTAACAACTTCCAAACATGCCCTAAACTTGTATTTATGCATTTTTGGCAAAACCCTAATTGGATTTAAAATCATGTTTGACTCGTCTGGAGAAGTAAGAAAATGTTTTTAGTTTTTCACATTTTGGTTCTCGTAATTTTTATTTTTACTTTGGTCTTAATAACTTATTGATAATTTTAAGTGATGACACATGTATTTTCTTTTCCCTATTTGAAGAATAGGACAAGTTTGTATTATGAAAAGAAACTTTGAAGTACCATTAAGTAGATGAATTATGAAAGTGGCATTAAAATTTGAATTTAAATCTATTCTATCTTTATAAATCAATTTATAAAATAAGAATTATTCTTAATTATAAATGGATATTGTTTTTAATCATGTATTATGAACTAATCTCATCTCAATTTAGAATTAAATATGTTTTTAATTTCTCAATAATAACATAAAAATTAGAATAAATCATGTTTAAAACTTTGATTTTGTTTAGTCTCTATATTTAAAAAAAATTAAATTTTGTTCGTGGTATCCAATGACATTAAATTTTGTCTCTCACATCTTTTCTTTCTATTTTTTTTATTTCATTCAAACAAATTAAATATTAACACAGGGTAGAAATGCGTCAGACTAGATATAAATAGAGTAAAACGTGACAATTTAATGTATTAAGTGTGAAATATTAAATTCATTATCTTCTAAAGTTATAAATATATTCAAAATTTGAAATAAAGACCAATTTTAATTTTGCATTATATAAAATTAAAGAATAAAAATTATATTTAACTCATTGTAATAGCATAAAATGGAGAATGAAATTGAAAAAAACGTGTGGTGTGAGACATTACACTTTGGAATAGGTCATGTTTGAAACTTTAATTTTATTAAGTCTCCATATCTTAATGTGAATTTAGTGAATTTAGTCCCTTACATCCAACTACGTATTAGACTATATGTAAATAGTACACCGTTTGTGATGAGAGAAAATTTAATGTTATTAAGTGTGAGAGACTACATTCATTATTTTTTAAAATTATGAAATCAAACATAATCAAAATTTGGAATATAAATCCATTCTAATTTTATGTTATATATAATAAAGTGATAAAAATTATATTTAATCCTTTTAAATTTTAATACGATTTTGATGGAGAAAAGAATTGGAAAAGACGTGTGGGGTGGGGCACTACAGGTTGGAACAGCAAGGCAAATTTTGTTGTATTGTTAGTGTGAAGTGATGGTAAGGTTATGAAACCAAAACAATCATACAAATCCCCTTCTCATTGTTGCAAAATGCAAACATTACTATCAACAATTTAACTATTTTCTCTTTTCTCTTTGAATCTCACAAATTTTCTTTCCTTCACGTGAATCGGAATCCATATATCATTTCCTTTTTCAGAGAAAACAAATTTGATGACTAGATTTTGTGGAAATTTGTGATGCCTTAATTTTATAGGACAATCGGCTAACGTCCAATTAGAGGCCTTTTCAAAATAACCACCATCAACCAAATATCATAATCGGATCTTTTTCTAATCAAAAATTAAAGAGGGATTTGTTTTGATTTCAATCTAATTCTGTTTGGTAGAAATCGTTACGAACAACAACCGCGTTTTTAAGATATTGTCCATTTTGAAATATTTGAGTAGACGTCTCAAAGTGTAGAGAAAAATAGAATATTTAAACTTCGTTTGACCTCGATTCCTAAGTGATGTGAGACTTATTAAGTGTAGCGGAACAATATTAATATATATTTTTCAAAGATGTTTGGAGATAGGAGTACTATCACAATACACAAATTTTCATTGGATTGGAGGAAACTTGTTCCGATGCTAAAAAATTGTTTTCATAAAACTTTTTGTTTCCAAATTAAGGTTAGTGACATAAACAATATGCGAGAGATTTGTCTTTGTACTAAAAGGTGCTTACTGTTTTCCATTTTAATAAGACTTAGTCTTCTACTTTTTGTTTTTTATTTAATATATTTTATTTTTGTTTATCAACTTATTTCCTTCCAAAATGTTTTTTTTTTCCACACTTAGAAAGTATAAATGTTAACCTGTAAGTTAAATTAATATTATTTTTCGACGTAAACAGTTATTACTATTTAAATAGTTCTAAAATTGAGCAACACTTGGACCTTTTAACGTTAATCACCATTAATTTTAACTTTAATATCGCTGTTGAGTTTAATTGTAACGATGGATTTAATTTAGCTATACTAGTTCAACCTATATTTATACTAATGTAACTTTTATAACTTCGCTACAATATGTATATAATTAAACTATTAGAACTTTATGTTCCAAATATCTATATAATATATATACACCACTAAAACATTAAAGACATTAAAACATTTTCTTAATTTTGACTGGCTTCTCTATCGGTATTTGTAATATTAATTGCTTTTATAAAATATAACAATAACAGTTAATATTCTTCACAAATTTAAACAATAATACAAATGCCTACATGTTACAATTAATATATCTTATCTTATTTAGAGGTAGCATACCTACTAACAAATTCTTATTTGTGAACTTTTGTAACTTCTCTACAATTTTCTAGTAATATAAATGTATCAAACTTTACACCAATAATCAAATGGAATAAAAAAAAGTTGAATCTATATTAAATAAAAATAATCACTTACCTTAATAAAGAATTATCAACGTATTCTTAATTTTGAAGTTATTACTTTCTTAAAATTATATTTTGGTAACATATAACAAAACTATTAGGTTCAAGTGCATAATAAAACTTTTACAAATTTGAGAGATTCCCCAATCGATTCTGTTATAAGAGTTATTTTATTTAAATGTATGAGTATTATTTCTCACAGAGTAATAAGATATGTGGATAATTAGTTTTTTCAAACACTTATATTTATAATTTTTAATCACTCTACTTATGGACTAAAGTATGAATGTTCAGTTATTATTTTATTCTTTTAAACTTGATTAAAGAATTATTTTGGGTTGATTCCTTTAGTTTTCAATTGCAATGTATCACGGCTTGTGATAACAAAAAATTTATGTGACATTTATGATGAAAATTAAACTTGATGAACAATATTCAATATAGTTGACTTTCTGATGTTTCAAGCCAAATCTGACACAAAAATCATGTGAGAAGGGAATAAAAAAATTTCTATTTTTTTTCTCTCCAATCTAACATGTAGTTGATTATTATAATTGATTGTTTACTAATTATTCAATCATATCTTAATTTGAATTACGAAAATATGAGATATTGAACGAGCTACTCGGGTGATCATTTATTTTTGCATTGATTTTACCACAAACTGAAAAAACTTAATTAAGTGAAAAAAAAACTTAATTTTGTTATTTTTAACAATATTTTGTTTATAACAAAAGAATTAAAAAGGTTTGAAACATGTAATAGAAACCCTAGAGACAGACAGAAATTAAGTGTAGAATGAAAAACAAAATTATTGTAGTGTGTTTGTTGATGTAATAGAAAGAGTAGAGACACAAATCCATGCATGCATAGGGTTAGAGACTCTAACCTTTCGACATCAGTAGGTTAAAAATTAGAAGGTAAAATAAAAGGAGGGTATGACAGTATTAAATCTGTGTTCACCCACCGTGATTACCGTCTTTTAATGTCCCATTTATCACTGTTTCTTAATAAATTCCATAGACGATACAAACAAAGAACAAAACATCTAATAAACGGGGCACTTCCAAACGCCATTCTCACTCACTCACTCACTCACTCACTCTCACTATGTCTCTCGCTCCATCATTCACTTAAACCCAACACCACTCTCTTTTCCCACTCCTCCTCCCGCACGCGCCACCATGGGTTGCACGGCGTCCAAGCTAGAAAACGAGGACACCGTGCGTCGTTGCAAGGACCGCCGCCGTCTCATGAAGGAAACCGTCTACGCGCGCCACCAACTCGCTGCCGCCCACTCCGACTACTGCCGTTCCCTCCGCCTCACTGGCTCCGCCCTCTCCACCTTCGCCGCCGGCGAACCACTCTCCGTCTCAGACCACACCCCCGCTGTTTTCCTCAACAACTCCCAACAACCACCCCCTCCCATCCACCACACTCGCCCACCCTCACCACCTCGCCACCACCCCCACCACTCTCCACCTCCCTTCAACCCTTCCCCGCCGCCCAAACTCGCCCCCATCCAACCCCGCCGCCGCAAGCCGCCGCCACCGAAGCTACCCCATATTCTCTCCGACTCGAGCCCCTCCTCCACGCCGCGAAGCCAAGCGTCGAATTTTCCTGCGAACTTTTACCCCACCGCGCATTCCACATACTCCTCCACCCCTTCCCAAACTTCCTCCGTTTGGAACTGGGAAAATTTCTACCCCCCTCCACCTCCTCCCGCTTCCGATTACTTCCCCGAAGAACAACACCAACACCACCAACACCAACACCAACAAAAACTCTCGCAGATTCAAGCTCAATCACAAACACAAACACCTTCCCTTCACTCTCACAAAACACAAACACCCTCTCATTACTCCCACAAAACCCAACCCAGCAATCCTCAAATTCACGACTCCGACTCCGAGAGATCTGAATACGATTACTTCGACGGGAAACACGAAGCTCAAAAAGCTTACTCCCACTCTCGCTCTCCCTCTAACATTCACTCTGATTCCCACTCTCATCACCATCTTCCTGAGGAGTATACCGAGACTGAGAGGGAAGAGGTTCAGTGCAGTGAGTGGGGGGATCATTACAGCACCACGAGTTCATCCGATGACGATGATGATGGGGTGGAGGAGGATGTGGAGTCGCGGTCCGAGATCGGGACCCGGTCGAATTTCGGGTCGTCCATGCGGGCGGAGTCCGTTGCAGCTGGCGGCGGCGCTAAGGGATTCGACGCTGCGTCCTCCGTCGCGGAGATGAAGATGGTGGTAAGACATAGGGACTTGAGGGAGATCGTGGAAGCTATTAAGGAGAATTTTGATAATGCTGCTTCCGCCGGAGATCAGGTTTCGGAGATGCTCGAGATCAGTAAGGCTCAGCTCGATCGCAGCTTCAAACAATTGAGGAGTATGTTTCGCAAACTCAAACCTTTTTGTTTCGATTACTTGGTTATTATTTTTTGTTGGTCTCGAATCAGAATTGAAAAACAGAAACTTTGAATCTATTAAGAGAATAGAACTAAAAAATGTAAAGGTTTTCTTTTCTAACTCTTGTTTGCAAAGTTTTGCTTCTAATTTTAATTGGAAAACCATTTTAAAGAGCACGAGGAAATTTTTGAAGTTTTATTTTCATGTTGAAATTGGATTGGACAATTTGAATTTGTGTTATGGGATGTTAAAGATATTTAATTGGGGTTTTTATGAGGTTTGTGTTTGGTTATTGGGAAGTTTTCGTTTTTCTTCTTTTGGTCAATTTTCGAACGAGGTTTTAGGTTTTCTTGAAAATTATGGGTAGGTTTGTTTGATTTGAATTTGGATGATTTTGATTTTGCAGAGACTGTGTATCACTCGAGCAGCATATTGAGCAATTTGAGTTCAAGTTGGACCTCGAAACCGCCACTGGCGGTTAAGTACCGGCTGGACGCCGGTTCGCTGGATGAACCGGGCGGTTCGAAGAGTCTTTGCTCCACCATAGAACGGCTTTTGGCGTGGGAGAAAAAGCTGTACGAGGAGGTTAAGGTAATTTTATCTTAATTTCTAGGGCGGTGGTGTTATTTGGATAATAAAGAGGTTCCCTTTTTAGAAAAATGAATTATATTTTTCGAGAGCATAAAAAGTTGAAGGAAAAAAGGAAACGGTGTAGGTTATGTTGGACTTTGGTAGCGTAAGGTCACAGCAGAATTTGACTGTTTAGTGTGAAAATGACCTCCTTTCCCTTTTTCACCATTGTGAATTGACCAAAATGGCCTCGGTTGTTGGGACCAACCTTTATTATTGTGGTACAAATAATGCTCCATCATAGAAACATACTTATCCCGAAAATGCTTTTACACATGTCATGTAATGATTTAAGTGTATATTTGGTGATACGGTAAGCCGTGTTTGTTTATCTTAATCAGAGTTTTGGTGTAAATCAGCGTGAATTAAGCAAATAAAATTATTTTAATCATAATTTATGTTGTGTGAAATGACCGAAATGCCTACACCCTTCACTCTTTTAATCCATTGCGATTAACAGATTTTAAGTAATGAACCACACACTTGTCTGTTTCTTCAAATTTTTTTGTCTTGCATGTGATTGATTGTTCACACTCAGTTGGGTGTATGTGTGAAGGGCAAACAATTTCTGTCACATATACATGTGTGTGTAAACTTACTGAAAAAGGCACGTTTCTTTAGACTCACGGCACTAAAAAAAATAAAAAAAAGTAATGCCTAGGATATTGTTATGGATGTTTGAAATGACCATAAATGCTGTGTCCAACTTGGATGCCTTTTTACCAAACTGAAGTCAGGTAGTTCTGTTGGCATTTATTTTTAGCTAAAAACCTAAAGCATGTGGTTTGGAACCGAGGTGTGCTATGCTAACACTTTCTACAAATTGTGCTTGAATTAAGGCTAGAGAAGGTGTTAAGATCGAACATGAAAAGAAATTGTCAGCTCTGCAGACTCAGGAATACAAGGGAGAGGATGAAGCTAAGATATTCAAAACCAAGACTTCCATAAATAGGCTGCAGTCACTAATAGTTGTCACTTCTCAGGCGGTGTCTACCACCTCAACTGCCATTGTTGGCCTTAGGGACTCTGCTCTGGTCCCTCAGCTTGTTGCTCTCATTCATGGGTATGTCTCTTCTGCAATAGCTTTACTGTTTTCGTAGTTCCAGGTTTTGTTGATAACTAAATAATCAAGTTCTTGCACATGAGATTGGACCATTGTTACATCATTAATCAACAAAGAATTGAAGAACTATGGTGATTATCTATTAATCCAATTTTACAGCAAATCAAGCATTTGGGAGTCCTCATCTTTACTGCTCTAAAGAATGAACTTTACTAACTTGATTGGCTCCCAAAAGTTGTCTAGTATTCTGGACTAATGAAAATTTCATGTGTTTTGGTCTTATTGTATCCATTCACAAATTAAATGTGATATTTGGACTTCATGATCAAACACACTTGAAGACTGTGCAGCTTGTTGTGAGGCCATAATCATTCTGTGTCTTGTTCATTGGATATTTTGTAAATGTTGATTTAATCTTGTGGAATTTGAGGAGCTTGAGCTGATACAAGTGACCCACCCTATTAAAGAACTTTTAAGTTTAAGTGTAACAATTGAAATGCTTTTTTTACTTTTTCAAATGCCCTCATTTACCTCGTGTGAATGTGCTGCCTAATTTTGGTCAAGAAAATCTTGGATGGTAGTTGGAAACATTATGGCTTACCTCTCTAGTATGCCACTTGCTTTATCAGCACTGCGTAATTGCATGTGCTTCTTTGTACTAAACTGTCCAACAACTGCCTACCTCTTATAATCAAACCTTGGCCCACCAGTGCATCTGTCGAAATGTTATTTTGTCTTTTTAGGCTCTGTTCCAGCATAACTAATTTATGGATGGAGTAGGTGTGTTAAACCATATGATATGATAACCCTTGTTAACTGATTCTAAACTATTTCACTGGGTGTTTATAAGCAGTAAAAACTTACTGATGTTATTCATATTCATCTGTTTTCATTTAACTGTTCCAAATAACCCATCAGGGTCAATTTTGCTGAAAGATATGTTGTATACAAACGTGATAGTATGATCCTGATGAGGGTAGTAAGTTTATATTTCACCATATAAACTTTGCTGCCATTGGAAACAACTTTAACCACTCGAATCATGAATGAATTGAGATTAAGATTATCTGTCATTCCCTAGTGTTTGCTTATTTTGTACTGAAGCAGAGGTTATTTTTTGCTCACTTCTGAAACATCCACGTACTGAATTTTATGCATTAAAAATTTGTCTCCTACCAACAATCACTTATCCGTTGTGTTTTTATATTAAAAATGAGGATGGCCTGCCTGCTCAAGATAACTTTGTTGTCTTATTATGTTTGTGAATTGTGTGACATGTGACATTGTAGATTTATGTACATGTGGAAAGCAATGCACAATTACCATGAAATTCAAAGCAACATAGTGCAGCAAGTCCGTGGCCTTGTGAGCAGATCTTCAAGAGGTGACTCAACTTCTGAACTGCACAGGCAGGCTACCCGGGACCTGGAAGCAGCCGTGTCAGCCTGGCATTCCAGTTTCTGTCGCCTCATAAAATTTCAACGGGAGTTCATCCACTCCCTGCATGGCTGGTTCAAGCTGAGTCTTCTTCCTGTGGACAATGACAACATCAACAACAGCAGGGACAACTCTGATACATACCACTTTTTTGATGAATGGAAACTGGCACTTGACCGTGTTCCAGACACGGTTGCCTCTGAGGCCATCAAGAGCTTTATCAATGTTGTGCATGTGATATCTTCGAAGCAAACTGAAGAGCTGAAGATGAAGAAAAGAACCGAGACTGCATCGAAGGAGCTTGAGAAAAAGGCTTCCTCTGTGAGAAACCTGGAGAGGAAGTTCTACAATTCATATTCTATGGTAGGCATTAGCCTTCCTGATACAGGACCTGACAATGGACAGGGTTTGGATGCTCGCGATCCACTGGCGGAGAAAAAACTGGAGCTTGCAACCTGCCAGAGGCGCGTTGAAGATGAAATGGTGAGGCATTCAAAAGCTGTGGAGGTGACAAGAGCCATGACACTCAACAATTTGCAGACAGGGTTGCCTGGAGTGTTTCAGGCTCTGACTAGTTTCTCTTCCTTGTTCACCGAGGCTCTTGAATCAGTGTGTACCCGTTCTTATGCCATCAAGTAGGTAAGGAATTCATTTGTTCTTCATGGGATCTAAGTTCTTCATAAGGGCTGGGATTTTTTGGCGGCAAGCTCTTATTGCTCTCACCATTTTGAGTTATATTTTGAAGTGTAAATATGAAGAATTTTGGGGTTCCACCTATTTCGATGGAAAAAAAAAGGGAATTTTCTTATTGTACAGGGAAATTTCTTGGTTTATTGTATCAGAGGATTGGAATATTTAATATATGAATAAATTATAGGCACTGTGCTTTGATGTTCCATCATAAAGTGTTTGCAATATAATTGTGTATCCAAGTGAGTTTTTGATGAGGTTGGGTGAGAGTGAAAAATAGTTGCAGTGCTTGTTCGGTTCTGCATCAAATTTATGTAGAATTGATTTTTTAATACAGAATCATTATATGTTTGTTTGATTCTGCATCAAATTTAGAATTGATTTTTTAATATAGAATCATTATATGTGATTTTATGTTTGGTTTTCAAAATCAATTAAAGGATAAAAAAATCACTTTGAATAAGAATCAACTACGTTGAAAAATTGATTTAACTGGAATAGATTATCCAATATTGAACCAAACACAGATAAAAATAAAAATGGGTTTATGTTAGATTTGGTGAAAAGGAGGTGAGTGTGGTTATTGAGGGTGACAGCTAATATGGACATAAATGGACAGGAAAGGGCCTGAATTGAAAGTGGAAAGTTGCACACACACAGCACATCACATGGCAAGTGGAAGGAAGCACACATACATATCTTCAACTTGCATCATGCAAATTCCTACCATATATTAATTATTTGATGCATACATATCTTTTTATGCTTTTTCTGCAAATACCAAATCAAATTTCCTTCTCTATTTGGAAACTCCTATACCCTCGTTTACCTTTCACATTCAGATACACTTCATCCACTTGGAGCCAACACAATGTCTGCTTTTATGGGGGTTACCTAACAATAGTTTTTATAAACAAAATTAAAATAAAAGGTATTTTTTTAATTAACGGAAAATTTAAGAAATTACTTCTGATTTTAAATATAACAATTCTGATTATGTAATTTTTTTTAAATATAGTTATAATTCTATAAAATAAGTCAGTCCATAAGTTTAGAAACTAACAGGGTTTAAAATCATTTAAATCATGGGTTAAATGGACTGGATAGAAAAAATAGTTGGCTCAATTCCTCCTGCACCTCCATAACATTCCTCCTGCACCTCCATTAAAACAAAAAAAATCTCCCATTTTTCCTTTCTTGAATGTATAATTTGAATGTCATTTTTTAACTTTTAGATAGTACGGTCTAAAAATAAAAAATAATTTTCAGACTGTAATATGACCAAAAATAACTTTCAGATAATGCTATATTGGAAGCTATTATTTATTTAAAGAAAATTGACAATTCGGAAAATAAAAATAACTTTTAAATTGTGTAATATGAAACCAAATGACTTTTGAACTGTATAATTCGAAAGTTATTTTTCAAGTAAAAAATGATTTTTATATTTTTATATTTTGGGTTTTTGGATTAACTGAAATTTGAAATTTATTTTGATTTTTGGATTGCATAATTCATAAGCTATTTTTCTAGAAAAATCAGACTTTTGAATTACATTAATAATTTTTAAATAATAATCTAGAAAAGACAAAACAAAACAAAAAATGTATGAAGATGCCTGTAGAAAGGTATGGAGGTGCAAGAAGAAACTGGCTTTTTTTTCTAGTCCAACCCTTTTACTGGGCTTTTTCAGGCCAGTCTATGGAGTCAAATTCATTGTAACATCTTTACACTCATACTTTATTATTATAACTTTTTCTATATATGTCGGATTTTGAAAAAAAATGTTATTTTTATTTTTTATTATTAAAATTTGAGATAACATTAGTTATTTAGTTAACTTTTATTCATTTATATTTAATTATATATATATATATATATATATATATATATATATATATATAGAGAGAGAGAGAGAGAGGTGTAGGTAGGTATATATATGTATATATATCGTGAAGTGAAAATAAAAACATCATAACTACTTTATTAGAAAGTAGAAAATTCATTGTATTTATTATGTAAAAATACAAAAAAAAAAGTTAAAAAGTAGAAAATATTTCTTATATGGTCCATTTGTTAAGGGAAATGGGAAATTTTATTTTATTCTGCCCGGGAGAGTTTCATTAAAACTTTTTTTAAAAAAATAAAATACCAAATCCTATACAATTTAAATTTGAATTGACATCATACCGTATTCATTTATTTCAAAGTTCGATATGGTGTTGACATGTTAAAAAAAATTATAATTTAATTACATAGTTATGCGTTGCAATGTTTTATTTAAAATGTAAATAGTCATACTATTGAATGGAGAATCATATTTTATATGTAAATAGGAAAATTATTTGTTGACAATTTTTCTTTTACAGATTAAGCATTAGGGTGATCAAGAGATCAATTGAATGTTGTTACTTGTCTCCCTTTTCACCCTTTAAACATCTTGTAGTATAAGAAAGATTAAGTTAAACAAAACTAGTTTTGATTTCAGTTTCGTTATACATAAATGAGATATTGTTGTTATAGTTACAAATTTTTACTTAAAGATAGGTTAGATTAAGATTTTACTTTGAAAATTAATTTTATGATTTCTTCTAATACAATGTCATATATTGGTGTATTTGAAATTTAGTCAAAATACTTTATGAATTTCATGTATAGACACAATGAATACCAAACTAAATTTGACATTGGACGTTAAAAGTTGATTAAGAAATTCTTTTTACTGTCACTAGCTTGTTAATTGAAATGTTCTACATTGGTAATAACTTGTAAAAGCTTCTTAGTTAAAACTCAGGTTTTAAAGGAATTTTGAGTTGAGTTTAAAAGACGAGTTAAAAATTAAGTTAATCTAATATTTTTTTTTTTTCATTTGAACAATGCCTAAAAATGCATTGTATTATTTTTTATCGTACAACTCTTTTTTCTTTATCAATAATAACTTGAAGCTACATTCATTAATTAAATCTGATTTTAAATTGACAATATAAAATTTAAAAAATAAAAAATTATATAAGAAAATCATTTTCGGCCACATTTAATTTTCTTCATTTTTATCCTTTTTATGAGGGGTAAGCTTTGCCCTTTCGTATACAGTTGGACATACAAGATGTTGATGTAGAAAAGGCAATTCCAATTACATACAGGTCAAAATTGATGTAGCAGAATAGTATTTAACAAAAAAACAGAAACATAATTAAAATGACAAAGTATATAAAATTTGCATTAAAAATTACATAACCATATTTGTTTACACATTAAAAATCATATAAAGTATAATTTACGTAATTTTTTGTTTATTCCAAAATGTAGAATTTGTATCCCACTTATACTATCCAAAATATATTTTTTATATTTTATAGGCTTATTTATACTTTAGGTTTCTCGTAATTTAGAAACTTTTACTTAAACTTCTAATAAATTTTTATGATTTATTGAATAATCAATAAATTTATATTTTTCAATTAAATCTCCGTTACTAATTATAGTGTTAATTTGGTAATGTGACAGTTAGTTAATTTATGTGATTATTATTTTATTATGTCATATTTTAAGGCTTATAAAACTTATTCTTACAATTATATCATTAACAGATATTCAATTGGAATTTTTTAAAATTTAAATGTATTAAGTACTCAATCGATTATAAAAATTTATTAAAGACAAAATTTCACAAATTTATCATGAATTAAAGCATAAAGTTTATTTGTTATTATGTAATTTATAATGAATCTTTTATTTTATATTTTGGACTTGATATTTTGAAAAGTTTTTGTTTAAACAATTCAAAACTAAAAATGAAAATCCTAAACTAGAACATAAATTTAGAATTGGATTAAATATGTTTTTAATGTTTTAAGTTTAAGTGAAATTTGGAATTAATATCTCATCGAAATTTTTGACCAATTTAGTCATTCATTTTTAGAAATACGTGAATTTAGTCATTTTAATCAAATTTTGATAAGTTTATTTAAAGTTTTAAATGCATTTTAGGATAATATTTGAGTTAGCATTTAAGCGAAAATGGGTCAAACGATGTAAACAATTCAAATATTATCATGAAATATGCTTGAAATTTCAGATAAACTTAAGAAAATCTAGTTAAAAGAACTAAATTCATATATTTTTAAAGATAAATGACTAAATTGGTCATAAGTTTCAAAAAGAGACAAATTCTAAATTTCACTAAAACTTGAGGGAGCATAAACATATTTAATCTTTTAGAATTTTAAAGTCTATGGTGGTGCGGATTGAGACTGTGGAGGTACATAAAGAAGCTGCCGTTGAAACCCTTTAATCTGGCCCAATATTTTTAACACGAACCTTCTTGACAAAATTTGGTTAAGATATACTTTTATTTATTTTCATTGTGTGGTAAGTCTTGATGAGATCTATATAAGTAAAAAAAATTATATTATATACCTATATAAGATATGTTGACATGCACCATGAAGATGTGCTTTCATTCTAAATTTTCTATTTTTGAAGACGGAAAAGCATAAAACAATAGTAACTCATAATAAAAAATGACCTAAAACTGAATATTTGTGTAATAGTTCTGCTACTGAAAGAGAGAAATTTATATGCAGCATTGATTGATTGTAGAATGTGATGTAGAGGAAACATGATGGACCCAGTTTTTGAAGAAGAAAAGTTTTGTTTTTGGTGTCTTCTTCTCATCATATACTTCTTCATCTCACTCTTTCATTTGTTCCTATTATCTCAATTATTCACTGCAAATCTGCATTGCCACTTGACTTCTCTCTGCATCATCCATGCACGTGCATACGTCCACTTCTCTCCAATGTCCTTTTCCTTTTCACAATTTTCACATCTCTCATGCAATTATTAAATATATCTCTATCAAGTTTTTCTGGTAAATATCTAGTTGCTAACAAACACCATGCATTTATTTTAAGAATCAAAATTATGTACCATTTATTTCTCACTCGGTTCATGTCTCTTTCTGTCATCATCATCATGGGTGGTGTTTTTAACTCAGAAAATTAATATTGAAAAACTATGATATTTTGGTGTAATATAAAATATTAGAGAGATAAGAAATAGTTGTAAGAAGTGAGTGAGTGGTGACAGTGTCGATGAAATCGAAGCAAAAACATTTTTGCACCAAATGGTCTGCAGAATTGTGCAGAAGGTGGTAAATGTGGTTTCCCTGGACCCAATTAGCATCATAGGAGAAGGACATATATTAGTTTTTCGAGGAAAATGTTAAAAACTGTGGTAGACACATATTTACTATTGTGGTAGAGAAGAAATGGATCCAAAGAACCTCAGTGAATTTTGGCTTTCATTTGATGCTGACTTCAATGGTCCTGTTCAATCCAACAATACTCGGTTTCAAGTTCAGAATTGCTTCTCTGTGAACCATACAATGCTACCTGCACCTGCCACTCTCATTCACCAATCGTTCTATCTTCGTCTTTCGAGACTACCATATTATGATATTTCATAAGTTTAACATCCACTAAAAATAAAAACAATTTATATTATAAGTGAATATAAATTTTATCAGTTATCAGGTCGCTAATTACTAAGTCGGTGTTACTGAACTCATTAAGATCTGGTCACGGATTCAAAATATAAAAAATGTGTTAGAAGTTCACAATAACTAAATATAAGACTAATTTAAAATATATATCGGTACAAAATTCACTTTAAGGTTCACTTTTTATAAGGTTCACTTTTTATGTATCATATTCCAAGGTTCTAATTAATCCCTGTCTTTCTTCACTTTCTTCTTAAGAATTTTCTGCATATATGTTCCTAAAACTTCAACAAAAACTTAAGTTTGTATGCTAATCCATTTGAAGTAAAAGTTTATGTTTATTTTTCTTGTTAAACTTTGATGGATATAAAATGTATGTTGTCATCAAAACAAATTAAAATAAGATCCATAAATACATATCATTATTAATCATTCATGAGTTTGTATAAAGCAAGTTCTAAGTATTCTCTCCATTCATCGCTTATCCTTCCATAATCATGTACCTCACCCAAGCCCCCACAACAATGGACCCATCTCTATCATTCAGGTAACTAAAGGCTAAACTTGTTTCTATATATAAAATCAATCAAATTTTGTAACAGGAATCCATCACACTAATCTTTCAATTCCACAAAAAATAAATTAAATTGAATCTTTTTTATAAACTAATTTTATTTGTTATGGTGTCTTTTAGTTTAAGTATAACATTGTGATCTATGAAACAAAAAGCTTATTTTATTTTTCTTTTAATTTTATTTTTTATATGTAATTAAATAAGAAATGTATATATATTTTAAAATAAATAATATTGCAATAATTAATACACATAATTATTTTTAAATTACACCTTTTCAAAGAATAAAGATATTAAATCAAGTTGGAACAATTCTAATTTCTCTTCAGAAATATATTTTATATTTCAACTTTTAAAAATTTATCTTTGGATTGAATTCAGCAACTGAGGAACATTTTGTTATTTGGAAAAGGTTTACGAAATATACTATTAATAAATATTAAATTTTAAGACTTACTATTCTTTGTTTAATTTTTATTTTATTTGTCCTTGTTTTATTTTTTGATTAATAATACAATTTGATCTCTTAATTTTCAAATTAATGTAATTTAATCTCCATTTTTTTAATGTTACTTGCTATTAATTAATTGAAAATCTTACTAAAATATTAATTTCCTTATCAGTCGAATCAAGATTCTCTACGGTTAAAATTCATTCATTTTTAACCGCACAAATTTCAAAACTAACATGTTAGTATTTATTTAAAACTAAAATAAAGTTTTTCTAAAAAAAATTAACCTAGCATGTACCCGTAACCTGAATAATCCACCTAAATTAACTCACAGTCTAAACAATTTGTATCTGACTAATTTGATAAACTAAATTAAAATATTAAATTGAAAATTAATAAAGATTATATTTAAATCCGATTGAAGCTGATAATTAAAGAAAAGGTGACAAATAGTGTAAATGGAGGTTGCTTGGTAGTAATAATTGAATTATTGATTAGCCGTTAATTAGTTGAGTAGCAAGTACTTAACTTTGTAGCTGTACTTGTACTTGTTACCTGTAGCCAACATCTTATTCATTCACTTAATGTACTTTACTTCTATAAAATTCCTTTTCCATTTTTTCAGATTCAGAGTTTTTCACAATCAATTTTTAGTCACTGAAATTGTTCGTCAGATTTTTCCAGTTCAAATATTTGACAGCTTAATGTGGAATATTCTGTGACTTCATTTCATTTTTTTGACTTATTTTATTCATCCCATTAAAATTCAGTGAGGAGTATTGCGGAGAGAGAAAAAAAGAAGTAATTTTTTTTTATTGAAATTACTAAAAGTGTTGTCAACTAATTATAGAAAAAGTAATATTTTTTGTCTCTCGATTATTAATTGAATGTTCTTTCCATAACGACTTTAAAACTATTTTTTTTTAATGTTTAACAATTATTTTAGTTCATAATATTCTAAATATTTTGTATTTTGTTTTTCTTATTACAAAAGACTAACTAGAATTGTGAATCAGAAAAAAAGTCATTCAGATATGTTGACTTAACAAATTTTTTATATAGATGAGACCTAAACTTAGTTCCTATGAATATTGTTAAGATTGAGCATTTATTATTATGTTAAAAGTTATAAATGGCACAACTTTTTTTTATTTAAGAATAATAATTCAAGTATTATGATTCATTGTAACCTGACTTATTTAACATCTTTATTACAGAATAATTGTGCAACCCACAATAAATCTAACACATCTCTTTTAAATCCATGACGAGTGAAATTAACTTATCAAGTGATAATAAAAAAAAATACTTTCGTCCTCATTTTCGCAGTGTTGGTTACGGATGATCCTCATCTTGACAGAATGTTTAAAATGATCCTCATTTTTACCGAATGTTTAAAATGGTCCTCATTTTTGCAATTCGTATTTTATTTGACGCCGTTTAAGTCAGTAACGGAACCATCTGTTTAAGTCAGTGCCACCTATACAGTGCTCTGTTACTGACTTAAACGGCGTCACAAAAAAGGACCAAATAAAATACGAATTGCGAGAATGAGGACCATTTTAAACATTCGGTAAAAATGTGGATCATTTTAAACATTCTGTCAAAATGAGGACCATCTGCAACAAACACTGCAAAAATGAGGACGAAAAAAGTATTTAAGCCTAAAAAATATAATCTGAAAGATATGGACACAATCTACAATATATATTGTTATTAAAAGATTAATCATTTTCCTTGTGAAAAAAAATATCGTTTTAAAGAATAAAAGGCATAAATTATTTAAAATATATGTAAAATTAAATTTAGAATTGTCAAATGCATATTTAAAATTATTATTTACATATGTTATTTTTATACATATTAACATATGTCGTGATGATTATACGTTAATATGATATGATATTTGTATTGTTTTTTTATTTCAATAATTTAAAATTTAATTCAAATTCTTATATTAGAAATAAAAATTAGAAAGCTAAATTTTGTTTAGAAACTTAAGAAGTGAATTTTTTAATTTTACAAAAATGACAACCTTATAAAACACTTATAAAATGGATAAAATGGAGTTTGTATAAATTTATATATTATAAATTAATTTTATATTTAATTGATGTGAAATCTTTAAAATACTTTCTTCATGTTTCTTTCATGTTGATGTATATATTTATTAGATATAAAATCAGACTTAATAGATGGTTTGATTCGATAATAGTTCAATAATCATGAAACAATATATTCAACAAATAATAATTTATTAAAATAAATTTTAATTTATAATTTTAATATTATAAATTGAACTTTAAATCTAATTTAACTTTATATCGTCGTCGGATTTTATGAAATTTATTAGATTGTACATAAAAAAAGGCAGGTTGAAAGTAAGAAAAGGAGAAAAAAAAAGGGAAATGGAGAAAATTTGAAGGTTGAGAATTGGGAAGAGATGCAAGCAGTATGGTGGAGTCCACAGAGCATACTTTGTGTAAAGATGATGCTACGTACTCTCCCACTCATAATTTGTTTCCTCTCTAAATTATTACCTTTACCACACCAATTATTCTAATCAAACATTCTCGTTATTGTTTCCTCGTTTCAATTTGCTTTTCAGCATAACAACAAAATTTAAAGAAATTCAGGGACAATCAATCACGAAACTCTCATCATACTTTGACTCATCTTAAAGGAAAAAAAGGAGAGGGTTTTCATCTTCTGTTTTCTTGCATTCTTCTACCTAACCTTTTTTTTTTCTCTCACTCAAAAACTATCCATAAACGTCATTAAATTAGGAAATTGTTCCCGCCGCTACAACCTATAAAGCTAAGATGCACATCTCATGAGATACAAAGAGATTGAGGAGTCAACATCAACGCTAACAAAAAACTAATTATTTAATTAAAATTTTAATCCTCGGTTTACTTATATATACACGTTTTGTGTGAAAATAATAAGATTGATACCGATGAAAACCATCTGACCAATAAAATCATGACTAAAAGGAAAGGGAGAGATAGAACCTTAGGAAAACTCTAATTTGAATAATAGAAAACAAATATTTTTTTTTTCTTTTTAGTCGTGTAGAAATGTAGATACATTACTTATAAAAAGGCTTGAAAAAAAAATAATATTTTAGATATGTGAGATTTAAAGAAGTCGGAGAACGAAAGATTTGGCTCTACTTCTTTCACACACGTCTATTTGAGTTGAAATTTGTTGTGTTGAATTCTAAACTAAAAGAATTTAAATTTGAGTACATGAACATATTTTTGGAGCTCTCAGTTGGATGCAGTTTAAGTTAAAAGATAAAAATAAATTGACTTGTACAAGTGCACTTTATGCTTTTTAGTCACACATCTCTTAGTTCAATGAGTGAATAAAGCCTTCCCATTTATGAATAAGAGACATCTTTGTACTCACTTCGAATTGAATGAGAATTGATGATGTCTAGTTGTGCAATACCTTTTTATTCTTTAAATTCTTTAATATTATTTAATTCTTTGATTCTTTAATGTCAAGTTTAAATGAGAGTATTTATGTATGACTCACAATGGTAGAGAAAGAGGGCAAAGAAACCCAAACTTTTTCAAGTTTCTCAATAGGAACTTGGAGGCGAGCCCAAGAAGTGTTCCTTTGTAGAAAGCCTAGAAGAAATACTCTCATTTAAACTTGACTTCAAAGAATGAAAAGACATTTTGTACAAATAGACGCATCAATTTTCACTAAAATCAAAGTAAGTACAAAGGAAGGATATGCCTCTTATTTAGAGATGGAGAGACCTTGTTCCGACTAGGTAATGTGAGACTAAAAAACATAAATTGTAGTTGTACAAGTCAATTTCGTTCCTAACTTTCAACTTGATCTGCTTCCATCTCATAGCTCTAAACGTTATGCTCTTGTACTCAAATTAAAGCTCTTTGAGTATATAATCCAACACACAAAAATTCAACTCAATTGAACATTTGTAGAAGTTATAAGGCAAATAGTCAACAAAGGTCAAAACATGAAAAATCTCTTATTCCTCGCCTTCTTCAAGTGTTACACCTCTAAACCTGCTTTTCCAAGTTTTTATAAGTGGTTTTTCTTGTAGACTTGTTGTGGTCTTTTTGTGATATGTTGCCTTGTTTGACTTCTTCATTGAAAGTTTTTTACACCCTAATGAAGAATGCTGAAGTTAATTTGCACATATAATACTTAGCTCACTCTAAGTCTCACATTGGACAATTCTTTCAATGATAGAGTGTTTGTAAGCTCTAGTGTTTTTATACATGGGAAGTAGTTTCTTTGGGTGAGTTAGGTTGACCATGTATATGTATCAACATTTTTACAAGACTAAAAAGAAGGAAGTGAATCCTTGTTTTCCACTCTTCAAATTTAGAGTCTTCCTCCATGAGACTTTATTTTCTCCTTTCTTCTTAACTATGGTTTTGTTGGCTGGATAATTTCCATCAAATGCCGTGGAGTAAGTAAATAACTTACAACTCATTTGCTCCCATTTTTTACATAGCATTTTTGATAAAAAAATATTCACCTTCTTCAACTTTATCATAACTTTCCACCTTAATTATGAGTTTGCTCACAAAAATTCATTACCTTAGACATCTTTTCATCTTAAGGGTTGAACTTATTAGAATAGGCTCATCAATGGAAAATGTAAACTAATAATTACCTTTTCTTTTTCACCTATAAATATGTTAGTTGAAAAGATGTCATTTTTTTTGTATAATTAAAACGTTCTTTTGACTGGTTTTTATATCATCTAATTGTTAATAAGTGAATTTTAAGTATAATTCAATTCCACAAAATCGGGTTTAGAAAGTGAGAGGTTTGCATCCACTTATATATTTACATTATCTCTAATTTATAAACGTTAATGAGTGGTTTCATAGCAACCTGATAGGGGATGAATCAATAAACTCAACAAACTTTAAATTTCACTATGATAAACTCTAACTCATAACTCTGATACTATATTAAAAAATGAATTTTAAGCATAATTCAACTCTATAAAATTAATTTATAAAATGAGATTTGTAACTGTTATTTAATTTGACATATCTCTAATTGAGGCAGAGTTCCGTCAGTAATAAATAGATATAGTTTTAGACATGTTAGCACTCTATCTATACAGAATGCGTTTTTATTATTAAATAAAGATTATTAAAAATTACAAAACTGTACTGGTTTTACTTTTAATCTGACCTTGAACTGCACCCAAGGTTCCCCGCCATTCCATTTAAACAACAGATCTAAATCTGCAGAAAAAATAATACGTTTTAAATAATAGCAGGAGCAAACACGTACGTAATAATTATGCATTAAAATGGTCTCTTTGAATTTTCAGAAATGATATATATTTTTTGACATAACACACCAACCTACGTTGTCAGTGTAGAACAAAAATGACGGGTGTAAGGTAACTCACATGGTGGGGTTTGAATCCCTTTATCTATTTTCTCATCACCTAATTTGGTATAACCCATCAAGTTTGGTCAAGCTTTGATTTTAAATATTACGTCCAATTTATTTTGAGTTAAGTTACACTTTTAGTTTAAGATTTCTTTTTCAGAAAGTACAACTTCTAAGGTTATTTAACCTGCATTAGAACATCTTTTGCAAAGTAAAATAATGTTGCATTTATTTTTGAAAAATGCAAAAAGATAATAATAATAATAATAACAATAATAATAATAATTATTATTATTATATAGGATTAGAGAAGAGAAGATAAAAGAAGTGAGCAAAAGAAGATGCCCAAAAGCATTTTTAGGAACAGCAAGCAACGAAGCTAAACCAATCAGAGGATTCTTCCAAACCCTCATCTCTTCAGCATCCGAATATCCATCTTCACCAAAATCAAAATAAATCAATAAATAAAGCACCATCATTCTAACTCACAAAAGACAAAATCTCCAGAACCTCCTCTATAATGGTTTCTTTAAGATTATATTCGTAATGACTTTGTAAATTATTTTTTTATAAATTATTTATTCTAACTTTTTAAATTTAATTTATTATAATTTTCTTATTTGTTTGAATTAATTATTTATAATTTAAAAATTTAACTTATTTACATAAGTTTTTAAAAAGTATGCGTATAACGCATGGAATATTTGTTAACTATTCCTTTTATATGTATCTAAGTCTTGGTAGATGTTTGAGAACAACTTGTTTATCGAAATATCTGTTGTTTTTAAGAAATTTTTTTTATTAAATTGGAAGTCCACATCGATTAAAAATAAGGTAATTTTATAATATATAAGTGAGGTATAAATATTATTTTACAAATCAGTTTTATAAAGTTAAGTTAGATTTAAAGTGTGCTTCTAACACAAACAATTATTTTCTAAACAAAGTATTTACAATAAACATATAATTATATGTTAATTATTGTTGGACTAAGTGAAAAGAAAGTCTAAGCACTAATTAAGAGTTTGTTTTTTTATAAAGAAATTATACATTTTTTTCCAGAAACAATCATATTTAAATTGTTCAACTTAAAAATGTATAAAATACGGTAGAATTAAACAATATAAAAACTCTAAATAAAAAAATAAATATATTTTTAATCTCTGAATTTAATGCAACATTATATATTTTATATGTCTAAATTTTGATACATTTTTATTTCTAAACTTTCGAAATTAAAGAATATAGTCTTTTTAACTTAATTACATTAAATTTGTTGATGTGTCAAACATATTTTTTATTTGATATTAAAACAAAAATATGTTAACAACTCGAATATTAATATGAGATGCATATAACTCATAAAAAATTATGATATAATTGAGTTGAGAAAACTACGTCTATTTATTTTAAATTGTATCAAAGCTAAAAAAAATACAAATTTCGTATTAAAATTCAGATATTTAAAATGTATTTAAATTTAAAATGTAAGATCTATTTTGTTCTTAAGGAGTTAAGAATATGTGTAATGGCGTATCCCAATGTAAACTATATATAACCTGTAATATATAATCCATGGAAATTACAGATTATCATATGTAAAACATATTAATGGTCGTTGTAAAAAAAATATAGTAAGAGTAAAATAAGTGGAAGAAAATTAACGGGAGTTGATTGGCACGTGCCAATACCACAATCTCAAAACA
>Ga0099823_1000195_pt1 | contig 33830 bp, 27 predicted proteins | sample CowpearedBW_FD_76831 | JGI IMG/M metagenome (GOLD analysis project Ga0099823, IMG submission 76831) | Root nodule microbial communities of legume samples collected from California, USA - Cow pea red BW | ecosystem: Host-associated > Plants > Roots > Nodule | place: USA: California | collected...
AAATGGCACAAAAACAAAAGGCAGGTGATAAGGCAGACGTTGCACAACTGATTCAAACACATTGATTGAGAAACCACTGAATTGAGTTTCATTCAGTCTCTTATCATGGCTCACATTCACAAACTGAGGACATGGATCAACAGCAGGAACCCCAATTTTCAAAGGCTTCCCTTCACTGCTATTGTACACCCAACCTTTTGGAACTGTTTTCAACCCACCAGGCCAATCCACAGAACTCAAAAGCATTCTAGCAGAACCAGCACTATGCTCAACAAGGCTCTCACTCAAACCAGACTCCATTGACCAATATGCTAACTCTTTGTAACCTTTTCCAACAACATTTACAATCTTAAACGTTGGTGGTTCCGATAACATTCTGCCTTTGAACCTTATCTTCCCACTAAGACCCTCGTGATCACTGTGCAAAATACTTTCTGATAAGGAAAAGTTTCCTTGTGAGCTCTCCAAGGCTTTGGCAATGGTCCAAACAGCATCATAAGCCCTAAGAGAAAACACACTCGGATGCAATCTTTCTTCCTCAGGGTATTCCAGTGCAAACTTTCTCCTAAACATGAACTTGAAACGTTTGAACCTTTCACTCTCTTCCATGAAGTTGGTTTTGCACCCCATGACACCTTGCATGTTGGAAGTGACAGAAGAATCGAGGGAATCAAGGTGGTTGGCTACATCATCTGCAATGATCCACACTGACCCTTTTTCCATCATCCCCATTTCCTTTGCTTTCTCAAAAAGCAAAGTGGCAAACTCCAAGGAAGATTGAATAAGCAAGAACACCCTGTTGCTCTTGCTCTTGAGCCTTGTAAGCTCTTGTTCTATGATCTCGGTTGGGTTTGAGAGAAGGGCCATTGAAGGAAAAGCTACATGGTGATCGATTTCAGCATTGACCTGACGCAGAGAGTAAGAGAGTGTTGTCAGAATCTCTGAATGAGAGGCAAAGAGGTTGTTGTGTTCGTAAATTGCTGTAACCTTTCGCCAATGGAATTGGTGTATGATGGATGCGGTGCAGTGCATGTGGAGGGTGACATCATGGCCCATTTGGATGAAGTGTGGCAATGGGATTGAAGCTATTTCTGGAGTAGCTGTTGAGGTTAGAGATATGATAGGAACATCCTTTGAGTTTTCATCCATGGAGAGGAACATCGTTGCTACATCGAGTTTTGTTCCTACGACAACTTGCACTTGTTTGCTGTTTGCAAGATCTGTGTAGTTGCATGAAAAAAAAAAATGGAACACATGAATCCTGAACAAAGTGTTCATAGGCTTTCTCCGGTTACTTTGAGAAAAAAATGGAATATTTATTTTTGTTTCTATACATTTTTTGGATCATCCCTTTTCATTTTAAAATATGAGAAATGTAAAAAGTATGTTTCAGAATATCCATCATAAAATTAAAAAAAAAATCCAGGAATTTCTTAAACTGAAAGTTAGAAAATAGGATTATATATTTCTTTTAAAAGAGATTTATATTTATCCAACTTAATTTCTATTTTTTTTTTCTGGAAAATCATGGAAGTACGTAGTAGTAGTATGTGGGACATATGAATTCCTCTTGTTATATGTGATTGATCAAGTTGGTCTGATAATTAACTTTTAGTTTAAAGGAAAATGAGTTACTTTTTAAAATCATGAAATTAAAAAAATATGAAAATCAATAATAAATTTTGAGATTACGTTTGTTATCTCTCATCTTACTCGTTGACATTATTAAGAGCTAATAGCTTATCATTTATAAGTTTATTTTTGAAAAAAATAAAAAAACTGAACTGTTTGAGATGAGACAGCTTTTTTTAGTACTGCCTTGTTTATTAATAATATGTTCAATTAACATCAATCTGATAAAATCTTTGTAAGGTATACTAAATCGATCATTTGAAAAGGAAATTTCACTATTTTAGCAGAAGAACCCTTGAAAAAAGAAGATGAACCGCCATCTTTTAGTTAATGAATGATTCAGATTTTTCAAAAGTACGACTGGTTTAATTTTATTATAAAAATTCTCTCTACTTATATTATTTGATTTAAGAATATTTCAAATATGAGTTATATAAAATAAAAATGACAAAGTTATATATTATATAAAAGTTTGGTTTAAAAGTATTCCATGCTTATTATGATAATTATTTTTATGATAATGATTCTGATTATATGTGGTCAAATCAAACACAATAGTTTCTTTTTTTTCTAAAATTTAAACTCTAGCTGCTTTCTAAATTGAAATGAATATATTTTTGTCATTTAAGTTATATACTTTTATTTTAAGCATCATTAACTTAGGTTGTATTTGTTTCGAATTTGGAAATTTTTGTTTGATTTTTTTTTGCTGTTTTTTTAATATACCTTCATAATACATTGACTAAGACTAATTTTAACATTTTAAAATATATTAAAAAAATATTTAAAATATTAAGAGTATATTTTTAATATTCAGTAAAAGACAATAAAAAAAACAATAAAAAATGTGGACTCGTTTGATTTAGGCCAATCCCACATTTCAAGACACACTGAACTTCAATCCTACTTTTACAGATCATTGGCGTTGAACAGAGAAATTCAAACTCATCTACTAAAAACCTATTATACATATATATCATTAAAATTAATTTTGAATATAATCGTTAATTAACTAAGTAGGAGTATTCGTTTTGAGGTTGAAGTAGATGATTTAGTTACAGAGGTTGAGGTTGAGGTTGAGAAGAATGTGAAGTAACTGAAAATTACCCGCAGCGAACATAGTGGGAGATGATGGGTTGCGATGAATGTTATAACTGTAGTTCAAGGCAAGCTCGTAGCAGCTTTGTCGATTCACATCTTCAATTGCAACTTCCATTGCTATCTTCTGTTCCTTTCCCACTCGAGAATTCAACTCTATGGCTGCTCCAATGTTCACAACAATCTTGAACTTCAACATGGAGCACTCGTCTATGTTGCTCCTTTTTATCTCATCATCATTTGCGTTAGCAACAGCCTCTGACCACACGCACAGAAGCAGTACTGCTAGTACCAACAATAACTGAAATGGAGACATCGAATTGTTCGAACTTGGTGGAACAAGTTTAACTATTATTGCTTTAGCTAGCTATCTGCAAACTATATATGGAATAGCATATTAAGTAATGCCATATGAGTGGAAAATAACTTTTTAAAATTCCTATGCGTATAATGCAGTTAGTTAGTCCAGGTCTTATGCTTTTGGATATTATCTGCTTAATAAAGAAACCATTATTGCGTATGAGTGTAGTCACCATTGTAGACTTTTACCACAAAATGTATATAAATATCTGGATTCCAAAACTTCAGCATTTTGTTACGAAGATTTGACTTTGCATGACAAGAGAATTGGTCATTAACCTTCGTTGTCCACTCTGCTTCCTCATTGTTTCTTTCTTTGGCTGGAATATGCATAAATTCAAAAGAGCATCGTCATCATCAATTTATTCCATTACAAGTAACTGGTAGGGGTTTAATTGTTAACAAATGTCTTGAAAATAGTATGAAAAAACATTTAGGAAGTTTTCAAATCATTTTACAATAAATATTAAAGATTATACTTTGAATAGGAAAACTAGTTTTAATTTTTAATTAGTTAATTTCTTTTTCTATCAAAGTAACAACAGTGCATGTAAAAGTGGCTTATAAATCTCTTGAGCACTTATTCTTGGATTTGGTATTGACATTAATGTTAATAAAAAAAGTAATCTTTAATTTTAACTTATGAAAAAATAAAATTTGCATATTTTTTCTTCATGAAGTAATAATCTTCAGAAGCCACGGTTACAAGCATGATACCTTGGTTCCTCCAAAACAAAATGTAATTTCAACCAAGGGATAAAAAAACAAAATCCTAAAAAATATAGGTTACAAGTATTTACAGCAGGTAGACCAAATAACTAAGATGTCAGTTACAATAATACACCCAAAGCATAGATCAAAAGCAAGCTTTTCGGCTGGCTGACTGCATTATTTTCAGTTCAATGAACACCCAGGAGGATCCTTCCTATTCTAAAACTGTAAAAATACAAGAACAATGACACGTTATTGAAGAACCAAACGTGCTTTTATCCTTGAGCGAATTTTCTGCAGAACTGTCTGCAATCGGTTATGCTGGCGATAATGTGAAAGACTAGGTAAGAAATCTTCGCCTTTGGCTCCTTCACCACCGTCTGGAGTTTCACGTCTAGCAAGCAGCAATGGAGCCACCTCGGGCAAGAAATCAATACCGGCCAGGTGCTGAGCCCATTTGTAAGGACGTGAAGTTCTATCGCCATTAAACATTACAGCATCCCCAACATAGAGCTTAGCTGACTGCATCGCAATCCAAACAAAAACAAATGGCATATAAATGCAACGGGGATAGAATAAACGAAAGTTGCAGATAGACAGATTAAAGACGCATCAACAAGTAAACAAGATGCCCTTACCTGGTGAGGAAGCTCGAGACCTGTGTCATCAGGAAACAAATTGCTTAAGATGTCATTCTCAGGACCAACATTAGATGCTTTGATCCCGACACATATAATATTCAACTGCATCATGTACTCAAAATTTAGAGTAACAAGTTTAGCAGACTCTAAATCAGAGACTTCGTCATCATAAATATGGAGATTGACTGTAAGTGGGTGAACTTGAAATATTCCTGGTTGGTCAAGGCTCTCCTTGCCTTGAAACCTCCTTGGCCTTTTACTCCGTCTCTGACCATCTTCATCAGGTTCATCATTTTCCAATTTCGGACTCTCTACCGTAGTGGAAATGCCTGAGATAAAACCACAAACAAACAAATTAAGAAATATGGCAAATATTAAAAGTAACAAGAGTGAAAACCATTGATAATAATGTATAGGCAGGGCCGAGATATACCCGGCCCAAGGAAACCGTGGTATACTCGGCCCAACAGTGCAGGGGGAGGAAGCATGGACTGATACGGAGGGGCACTTAGGAAATCCAAGTGGAGGGTGTGGTGAGAGGTTGGCGCAAAAAAGGGCTGGGAACATCTCATCCAGACGGTAGAAAAGGTGGCCCTCGGGCTAATAACAACAACAAGACAATTGCAGTCATACTTTCAAGGGTATTAGGCCATCGTTAAATCCAATTACCCAATCTACAAAAGTGTTGAGAAGGCCCGACTTGGCAAGCCGGATGGTAGGATGGGCCGTAGAGTTATCAAAGTACAACATCCAATGTGAGGCACGTGAATCCATCAAGGCACAGTGCCTGGCCGATTTCGTTAACGAGTTAGTTGGAGTTCCCGATCTGAATGAAGGGGCATGGATCCTTTCAGTGGATGGTTCCTCTAATGGAAAAGGGGGAGGGGCCGACATTGTGTTACAGGGGCCGAACAATTTGTTGCTGGAACAATCTCTACGCTTTGGCCTCAAACCTTCGAACAATCAAGCAGAATATGAAGTGTTGATAGCATGCCTACTCCTTGCTGCAGACACGGGGGCCAAGGTCCTCACGTGCAAAACAGATTCTCAGTTGGTAGTGGGGCACTTAGAAGGCACTTTCCAGGTGAAGGACCCTCTTCTACTGCGCTATTATCATGTGGTGCAGAGTATGATGAGTAAGTTTAGGACTGCCAGTGTGACGCATGTAAGCAGGTCCCAAAATTTTAGGGCTGACTTACTCTCAAAATTGGCAACCGCAAAGTTGAAAGGTCAGCATCGCACAATGATTCATGCCACGCTCAATCATCCCACTGTAACCCTGGTGGATAGCAACGCTATAGAGGGGGCAGGGTTAAAAGATGTGGGATGGATGACTCCTATTATCTAGTTCATCCAGAGTGGAGAGGAGTCAGGAGGTGACAACCCAACCATGCGAAAGAATGCCTCCCAATTCATATTAATTAGCGGGGAATTGTATAAGCGAAGGTTCTCAAACCCTCTTCTGAAGTGCATCACGGACCAACAAGCCCAGTATATTCTTGAAGAGTTACACTCGGGAATTTGTGGTCTGCATTCTGGGACAAGATCCATGGCGACTCGAGTCTTGCAGGCTGGATATTATTGGCCAATTGTAAAGGCAGACTGCGACAAATACATCAGGAAGTGTGTAAAGTGTCAGCAACATGGCAATATGATACATTTAAAGCTTGAGGAATTGCATGGCGTTACGTCCCCGTGGCCATTCGCAAGGTGGGGCATGGACATCTTAGGGTCATTTAGTCCGGCGAAGGGACAGGTCAAATTCCTGCTGGTAGCAATAGATTACTTCACCAGGGTGGATTGAGGCGGAACCTCTAGCTACTATTATAGCTCAACAGGCACAAAAGTTCGTCTGGAAGAATATCGTGTGCAAGTTTGGAGTTCCGAACACCATAATAACTGACAATGGCAGACAATTCATTGACAAAAGTTTAACTGAGTTCTACAAGGGACTCCATATATGCCATATTACTAGCTCGGTGGAACATCCACAGACAAATGGCCAGGCCAAAGCGGCTAATAAAGTTATATTACGGAAATTGAAGAAGAGATTAGGCAATGCCAAGGGCAAATGGGTTGATGAGTTGATAAAGGTCTTGTGGGCTTATCATTGCACCCCACAGTCTACAACGCAAGAAATGCCATACAACCTGACATATGGGGTTGATGCGATGATCCCCGTAGAGATAGAGGAACCCACCCTACGGAAGAGTCTGTTTGATATTCACCTTGATGAAGAAAGCATGCTCACAAGTCTGGACCTAGTCTAGGAACACAGGGACCATGACTAGTGACAATACAACTCCAAAGTTAAACCTAGAGCCTTCCACTAGGGGGACCTGGTGTTGTGAATGGCGAGTGCGGCTCGAAAGCATGAAGGAAAGTTTTTGCCCAAATGGGAGGACCTGTTTTGTGTCAAAGAGGGGGCATACAGGCTGGAGCACTTCCTATTCCAGCAACCTAGAACGCGTCACACCTCAAGTTCTAATATAGTTGATTTGTTTGGTGATTGTTTACGGTACAAATTTTCTATTTAATGTGTGGGTTGTTCACATGATAAACAATGTACTCTTTCCTACCTTAATCTTTTTTTCCTAAGGAGGATTTTGGTCAAGAAGATTTTAATGAGGCATCGTACCAATAAATACAATATTTTTCACCTTCCTTTATCCTATGATTACATTTTTAGCACGCATGTGTGAATAGATCATCTCATTTCAATCGGATACTTTCGAGCACTTTTTGTCAATGGGAAAGAAAGCTTCATCCAACGAGATGATCCCCCATTTGTATCAATGGGAAAGGAAACTTCATCCAACGAGATGATCCCCCATCTGTATCAATGGGAAAGGATGCTTCTCGCTCAAGATGATCCCCCCATACAAACGTCAAGGAATCAATGAAGGAGACTTGTTATTCAAGACATCTCATACTCCAATGCATTTATAGACTCGACTGGCACCCAGGGTTGAGTACAACTAGGCCAATGAATAAGTCGACATCATCACAGCCATTTCCAGGCCGACCATATCTCAACCAACTCTCGTAAACACCTTCATGTTGTGACAGGTAGGTACCAAGGACCAAGCATGACAGTGGTAAACAAGTATACGCGTGACAAACAAGAAACTAAGTGCTAATTCCGTACATAAAGACTAGAGTGCATCAATACAGTACATACGGTACATACCGAAAGAGGGTGACCAGAACCCATACAGTTTGTTACATACAACATTAATAAGAAGAAATAATAACCTAAAGAAGGAACACAAGGCTTCATCAGGCGTCTGGGGGAGTGGCGGGTCTCTCTCGCTCATCTAGGTTATGAGCAAAGGTAGCAAGGGGGATGTCCTCAATGGCCATGAAGGTGCCATCGTGCATGTCTTTGTCAATGTCAAAGCGCTCATCCTCGGCATTTATATTGTAGAAATGGGAAGCTTAGCGTAGACCCTTGTAGAAACCCTCTTCATGTTGGGACATCACATATCCTTTTAGCTGGTAAATCCTGCCCAACGCTTCTTTGTACTCTTTCTTAGAGGCCGCTAGTTCTTCCTCTATTAGCTCCAGAGTGGCCTGTGACTTTTCACCCTTCTTCTCTAAGTCCCGACAGTGCACCTTCAGGGCATTGCATTCAGACAAAAGCTGAGATCTCTCATCCCTCACATTTTCAAGCTATAGGGACATTTCCTGCATCTGCCTGTTTGCCTCGGCCAACTCACTCTGTAGGGTCTTTATTTCAGCTCCCAACTTGTTTGCATCGGGCAGTTTGCTCAAGACTGTTTCCAGGTGGCGGCCCATCACCATGGCCCTAGCCTGAAATTCATTTAGCACATACAGTACAGTTTTTGCGTGCAGGGCCGAGACAATGTCAACTTCCTCTGCCGAGAGGGACACTTCTATGCCTTCGCTAATCTTCAGTTGGGAGTCAAACAGGGTTACAAAGGAGTCTGGCATGCTTTCATTTGAAACACTTCCCCAAGTCTTCTTGGGTGAAGGAGGTTGAGGGGTACTAGGCTTGGAAGGGCAGTCCTTGTGCTTGCTTTTCTTCTTTTCAGCTGGAGGGGGCAGCAAGTCACCCCTCTGAGCGTCAGATTCAGTACCAGAGCGATGGGAGCTTTCACATGTTCTTCTTTTTTCCTCCTCTAGTCTTTTTCTTCTCAGCTCGAGGAAAACTTCTCTTCTGGACGGACCAGCAGCAGCCATAATATCTGCAACAAGAAGCAAATGTTAACTAGGATTATTGGTAGATCAGTTGCATACAGTCAATCAAGCATACATACCAAACAGATCATCTCGCGGATGGGAGGACCTAAAATCCCCAATAATTTTCTTGGAGGAAAGTTTCTTGGGCATTTGATCCAGGTACGACAACACATACCGATCCTCCGAGGTAAGGCATGTTCTCGACCAGTTACGGTATTGGGTCAGAATTTGGGTCCAGTAGAAAGGAAAATTTGGCTCACCATTGTCAAAGTAAAAATGTTAAGCCTTAACAAACCTTATGACTACTTATAAAACCTAGTCTTAAACTTTTTAAAGGACTAGGTATAGGACTTTAAGAGGCAGTGGTGGCTTTGGCCCACTAGCAATAACCAACTCTCCCGGTCGGGTGCAATAATATTGTAGGAATACTTGGGGAGAAGGTTTCAAGTGGAACACTCGATAAGTCTGATCGCGTGGAGGGAAGCCCAACTATTGGGATGTAGTTGGTTGGGGGCCATGTTCAATACCCTCAAGACTCCCATTGTGAAGTCATCCAAGGGGAGGCACACATGCAAGTTTGTTACTAAGGTCGAGTACATGTAGAAGAAGTCATGAGAATGACCCTCTCGGTCGTGACAAACACTATCTCCACTCTTGGTTCGCTCTATGCTTACAATGTTTTCATCTACAGTGCTAGCTATCATCTCCACTTTATTGCACAAGGAAGCTACGGCTGAGGACTTTCCGAACCTAGACAATGGTAGTTTCACCCTAGGATCTACCCATTCGTAACCCGGGTGGCGTAGGACCGAGAAATCCTCAGCACCAACAACGTGGTTGCTATCCCTCTTAGAGTTTGCGCTACTAGTACAATGGGATACATTCCACTCTTCCTCTGAATAGCAATGCCTACTGGAAGGAGAATAAACAGAGGAGGACGACATACCTTGGGAGTGGCGACCTACGACTATATCTCGGCCGGGGATGGTTCTCCTCTCAAGCAAGCACGTGTACCCTAACATAGGACCCTACCCATATTTATAGTGGTCCTACACTCTCTCATGCGTAGGCATCAACATCGTTAGATCTCGCCACATCCAAGGGTGGCACGACTTTTCGTACTGCCATCATGTCAAAGATCTCGAATACCGTGCATACAAGACCTTTTTCTTTTCCCATTCAATCTTTTATGCATCGGCTTACTAGCCCTACAAAGTACGAGGGAGTGGGAGATCACAATCAAGGCTCTTTTATTACTTCGTGCAGTGCAAACCTAGGGGGCTGGTATATAGGCAGGGCAGGGATATACCCGACCCAAGGAAACCGTGGTATACTCGGCCCAACAATGTAGGGGGAGGAAGCATGGACTGGTACAGAGGGGCACGTAGGAAATCCAAGTGGAGGGTGTGGTGAGAGGTTTGCACAGAAAAGGGTTGGGAATATCTCATCCAGCATGGCCTACTACTACTCGGCCTAGTGGGCTGACTACACCCCGGCCCAGATGAAGAGGCAGATGAATATGGCTTAATGTGGGAGTAGGCAGCGCAATTTCAGGCGAGATATGACGGTGTAACGGTACATTCAAGTCCAAAGCAGTTAAGATAGGATATTCATGATAGAATATTCAGGGGGTTTATTACCATTTATGAAAGAAGGGCAACGACTATGAAAGCAATAAAGTCAGGATCGAAACCAGGTAGTATAAAATTAGGTCTAGTATTAAAAGGTAAAGGGACGAATTCAACTAAGTTTTAATATACACATTCCATTGAAGCATTACTGACTTGAGCGTCGGAGTGCCTGCAAGTACCCCACCCCCGGAGCGCAATCCAGGAGTGACTCAAAGGCGAGTTTTAGGAGGAGGAGGCAAAGGACAAAAGGCTCTTGAGACAATTTGGTTCCGATCAAGAACAAATAACAATGGTACTTTAAATCTAGTAATAAACTTCTATTCGTTTACTGATTATCCGGTGATTAGTGTTGAAACTATTTAATAACCCACTGTAAACACCAGCTAAATCTCAGATAATATATAGGAGTGATATTCAGGGGACCGGAGTTGAATCACCTACGAGATACTGAAACATTAAAGTTTATAGTCCTGCAATAGCAAATACACTGAAGCTGCAAATAATACTGGATAATGGATAACATAGATTCCAATTGATAAAATGCTAGAATTAACACATCAACTCTAAATTACCAGTGTCCTTGTGAGCTTGAATGTGGGCAAAATTTTGAGCATCTTTGACACTTCCTACAATCTCCACATCAATAGATTCTCCAAACGCCTCCTTTTGAGCCAACAGTTGTGAGTAAATCACATAAAGAGGTGGTGGAAGCAACTCTGCTGAGTGATGCCGCTTTAGTTTCTTAGTATGCTGAACTCCTAGTTGATTTTGCACTGGCAAGGATGCTTTCTTTAGAGACTTGAGATGTGAAGGGAGGCTAGACAAGAACTTCTTTCGGTTTGCAATTGTCTCCAAAAGAGTTTTCTTTTTCTGCTCCAGTTTGTCATGAAGCTTGCAAAGCTCTTTGCGCTGATACAATACAACATTGCAAATATAAGTACAGAGACAAGTTGACACAGGGCGCCCCCATCTATTTACCCTCCAATCCTTCTTTAAAAGAACATTTTAGCTTGTCAATACAAAACTTGTGCCGGAAGCAAAACCATTTATGACCACAATAGTACAATTCAACATTTACCAACATCTGAAAATCAAATATTTCCATTCTCTTGGTTCCTTTTTTGGACAAAAATTAGATTCCATAATAATACTGAGACATAGGTAAATCCTGGAACTTGCCAAACTACAATATCCCAAAGTTTCTTTAGCGTATTAAAAATCTAATATGAAGAATCGAATACCCCAAGAGCACAATATATTAAGTGTAGGCTCAACATAGCATACATTAAATTTTTCTAGAGTGCGTACAAGGTTTTAAACCGCAGCTGCAATTTCGAAGTTATAGTCAAAGTTTTAAGATTGTTTCGCCCGCAACACAACTACAACTATGTGCAATCACGATTCAATATTATTGTCACGAATTTTACGATGCTCATGACCGTAACAGGATTGTAGTTATCGTCACATTCACCGTATTTATCCCCAATATCAAGGAACACAGCGATACCGCAATTGTGGCCACATTGACAGCACTCATCCACAAAATCCAACACGCAACAAAACAGTAACTAGAACTTCAAACATTTCCAACTCCTAAGGCTTTAACAACTCTTAACCATGTCTGATTGAATAAAAATAGGCAAATGCAACTCACCTGAAACAACTCAAAATTGAGTCTCTTCAGCACGAGATTATGTTCACTGTGGCTACACAAAACGGAGTCCTTCATGTCCTGCGGTGCGTCACGAAAAAACTCTCCCTCCGACACCACCTCAATATCAGGATACTTGGACTTGAAATCGTTACACGCCTTTATTGCCTTCACGTAGTGACTCTTCTCGTACATCAGGTTCTGAAGCTGCTGCGTGGTGAGTTCCAGAGGCGCCTTCGCACGCTCAGTTTCCGTTCTCGCATGCTCCTCCTCCAACAAGATGGAGCGATTGGCCTGAAAAGTGAAACGCGCGTTAGTTAGTTCCGTTACGACGTCGCATTGCGAAGATAAAACCCTAGCGCGTGAGGAACCTGGCGAAGAGTGACGAAATGGAGGAACGTTTGAGTGAGCAGCTCTCTGAGTCGGAGAGTGAGGAGCGGTTTGGGTTCGGCATGTTTCTTCAGAGCGATAATCTCGGCGACGGCGTTTTCTATTGAAGCTTTCGTTTTACGCAACGATTCGTGCGGAGACTCCTCTTCCGAATCGCATTGTCGTGGGGAATGCGGAAACATTTGCTCGTCACCGACGCCGTCGCTATTGGAAACCGGAACGACAACCACCTCCTCCGTCGTTTCGCCGTCTTCCATTGTTACTCTATGCACCGGTAATGGTTTCACCGTGGAGAGCGTGTTTGAGTCTCTAAGGAAATTGAAATTGTGAGTGATTTAGAAGTTTTACGCTAAATTACGATTTGTACTTTTTTTAATATAACATCATATTTAGTTTATATTATTTTTACTTGATTTTAAACTTGATTGAAAATACTTTAAAATATGATTGTGGAATATTATATATATATATATATATAATTGAAACTAAAAAATTGTAATTAAAATAATTTATCATAAAAAAAAATAAAGATTTGATACTTAATTCCTCGGTCCCACCACGATTCCGCGACTCTGATTTCCCCGCTCTTCGGAAAATCAAGGGGACTTACCGAAATCAAGGGAACTTACCACACACTGCCCCATTTCCGTCCTCGGCAGGAATCGAGCACGCGGCCTTGCTCTGATACCAAAGGATGAGCACGCAGCGCTAGCCACTAATAGATAATGTTACTAAGGTTTATTATTTAATAAGGTGGAATTTAGAAGATAAATGAGAAGAGGAGTGTTAACAATAAATAAAAGTAAAACGGTAGTTATTGGGAACAGTGGACTAATTGGCTGCAATAAATAATGTAAGAAAAACATGTTTGATAATTAAATTTTGATAATTTTTTTCATGTTATTTTTTTAAGTAACTTTTTATTTTAAATTTTTTTATTTTTTAATATTAATATTATTAGAAAATTTTATCTCAAAATATAAAAAAATTATTAAAATTTAATTATCAAAATATTATTGTCAATAATATAACAAACACGAAGAAAACATTTAAAATAGCTCGTTATTAACCGTGTATAATAAAGAAACAATGTTTAAACATCCAAAATTTAATTTCAAAGTCATCTTTTAAAAGAAAAATGAAAATTTTTAAACCGAATTTTATTCAATCTTATTTTCTTTTCGAATTAACTTTTTAATAAAGAAATTCAAATTTAGTAAATTTTAATTTTCTTATTTATTTAATTATTTAATTAATGTATTTTAATTTCTAACAAATTCAAAACATTATTTAAATATCAAAATATTATTATTGAAAATATCTTATAGTTTATATTAATTAATATTATTTTATGTCAAAGTTTTTTAAAGAAAATATCATTTTAATTTTGTAAACTTTTTTTTTTCTAAATTTACGTTAAACAAAATTATTTTCAAGAAATATAACATAACACCAAACTAAATTCATGGAAGGTCTAACTAAATCAATATAGGTCAAAGTCAAGTAAGAATAATATGAGTCCAAGTCGAATTTAGTTAATATGAGTTTAATTTGATTAAGACCATAAAACCTTAGGTCGAGGCAAGTTTGCCTAAGCCTAAGTTAAGTCAAATTAGCTTGAATCTTAATGAATAGAGTAAGTTCGAGTAAGTCAAGTTGACTTGAGTCTATGTTGGGTTGAATTAAGATTGATCCACATTCATTTAAGTTGGACAAGGTTGAAATTGGTCATAGTTTGATTAAGACCATGTCAGGCCTAACTCGATCAAGACCAAGTTAAGTAGAGTATAGGTTAGTGTATGTAGGTCCCACTCCACGTTAAGTTAAGTCAGCTCAAACCTATATTAATTTGAGCTAGTACAAACTCAATTGAGTTAGGTCGACATGAGTATGTTAAAGCAAGTTAACATGGGTTCATGTTAACCTTAGTTGACTTGGGTTGAAGTTGAACTCAATCGTGTACAAGTCAAGTTTAGTCAAGATATAAACATATTTAATCGAAAAGAATTAGGTCATGACAAATAAAATTTGGTTGGATGCATCTCGATTTGGACCCAACCAAGACAAGGTTAAATATTATTGTGTCCAGCAAGATCATGATAGGTTAAGACAATGGATCATGGTTATATTATACCAAGTTGGATCAATCACATAGGTCAAATTGAGTCTACTTGGATAAGATTAAGCCAAATTGACCCAAACTCAGGTCAATCCAAACTATCATCAAAATATGAATTTAAAAATATAAAAAAATAAAATTATTACTTTTTAAAGGGAATTTTAAATTCTTTAATTTTAAGTAATTCAATTACTATAATACAATTCCAAAATTCCAATTTCTTTTAAATTTTCTTACTCAAATAACGTGTTTTATTATAAAGCATTTTAATTTTTCTAAAAACAATAATCGAACTCTTAAAATGCCTTACTCAAACTACAAGATATTATTGCTTTACTTCTTTCACAAAAGTCCACCTTAGGGATTCCAACGAAAAATAAAGTAAGTTTGATCAGAATTTATTATGCGTAATTTGATCTTTATCTCTTTTATTAAGTTGGTTTTAGAAGGTTCTGAAGACATAGAGACATAGAGATTTGTGATTATTCTAGGATAAAGATACATTTATGCCAGTTTAATAGCACAAAAGTATGTTTACATAAATAATGAGTTTGGTAAAAGAAGTAGAATCTTGACTTTAAATCTAAACAAACGTTACAAATTAAGAAAAGTTAGATAAGTTTTTTATCAGCTTTAGAATGAATAATTTAAATGTAAAGGTAACATGATGAAAATATTTGATTTTATACCGAAATTATATTACTTGAATTAATTCAAATAATTTGAATCTTAAAATTAATCTTTTGTTTAAATTGTATATTTTAGTAAAAAGTTAAAATATTTTAATTGTTTCGATTGTTTCGAGTTGTTTTTATGTTGAAACAAAGACATAAAAAATTGAAAAAAAAAATTCCTCAATTGAAACTTCTTTCATGTTATACTAGATTTCTAAATTATGCAATTGTGCGAGTAAATTGTACGTCACCAACTTATTTTTTCCTTTTTTATGGAATCTCCAACGGTCCTCTAACTCGGTGAATATTCAAATTCTGAAAACACTGTTACGTTCGAAAAACAAAAGAATGCCACCACTATTAAATATATAATTGTAATTTAAAAATTATTCCGCAAGATTAAATAATATCTGATCATATTATATAAAATCACAATTCACATGTTTTTTAATTATTTAGAATAATATATAAACACATAATCATCTGAAGTGTATAATTACATAGAGTTTAATAAAATAAAAATTTGATGTAATATAACAGGCAGGGAAAAAGTGGTGATATAAAGTGAAATATTTTCCATTGTTGTCCATGCATATAAACACTGTTCAAATTATTAATTACACGTGGATAAATTAAATACCCTTATAAACATAATAAGATTTTTATTTTATTTGAATATACTCTATAAATTGACTTCAGTCAATCACAGATAAATTAAATTAACATTTCATTGAATACCATTATATAAATATGTATTTTTCATATTTTAAAGAAAGTTATCATTAACATTTCATTGAATATATTATCATAATTGAACAAATATTTCACAAAAATTAAATATTACAGAACAAGATTTTTTAGTTTATTTAAATATACTCTATAAATTAATTTCAGACAGTCACAAATACCCTTATATAAATATATACTTTTATAGTTTAAAGAAAGTTTTCATTAACATTTCATTGAATATATTATCATAATTGAACAAATATTTCACAAAAATTAAAACAAATTAAATATGACTAACGTACATAATTCGTTATTTATCACGTTTATATGAATATATTTTTTAAATATGAATGATAATATATTAGTATGTGATAATAGTATAATGTTATTAAATTAATATATAAAATAAATTTATATTTATTAAAAATAAAATAAAATAAATATATAAATTAATTATTAATTAATAAAAAAAATAAATAACTTTATAAAAAATAAATAAAAATAACTAACTATATTATAAAGGATAAATTTGACCTTATGAAATACGAATATAAAAGAGAAAATCTCTTTGTATAATATATTATAGTGTTATAGATAAAAAATAAAATTTACGAAAATTAATTTGATAATAATATATATTATAGATTATTATATTAAAATTATATGGTCCTTTTGGACAAAAAGTGGCAAAAAATTATTTTAAATTTCTGCAGTATATAAAGGGGTTGCTTAGTTTGTGAAAGAAGAAGGAACTGAAGAAGACACTGTAACCGCTGTGACTCTTCTGTACCTTTGAGGACAAAGACATGATCATCATGGATTCCGGTTACGAAGGTCCCGCTATCGAAGCCCTTGGTTCTCTCTTCAAGGTCACGCAAGTCTTTCTCTGGTTAGTTCTCACTCACTCACTCACTCTCCCACCCTTCTATTCTCTCTCTTTCTTTATTTTTCTTGCACTCTTAAAAATAGGTTTTACGTTATTACCCTTTCTGGTTTTTGTAGGGACCGTGACATTCAGGTTTCTTACTCAATTGAACAATTGGTAACGCTATTTTTTTTCTCTTTCTCTGTTCCTTTTTCTTTTTTTTTTTTTTTACTGAGACATTTATCTCTTTTGAATTCTGATGCGTGTTAGAAATTGGCTGACAATCACGGTTCTGACTCTGTTCCTGGCAAGTTCTTCTGAACCTTGGTGTGGTATTTTTTGTGCGTGGTGGGGTTTATTTATTAATTGTTAAAGAGATTTTTTTTTTCTGTTTTCCGCAGAAGAATCTACCGGCCTTGTTACACCCGAGAATTTGGAGCTTAAGAAACAGCTGAATGAATTGGGGCTTCCGCTTTCCTTCCAGTCGAACAAGGAGGTATGCATACATATTAATTATTTTGGCTGAATGGTTTAGTTGTTTTTGGATTCTCTCTCAAGTGAGGAAAATATTCGGGGTATAGTTTTTGTTTGGACAATCAACTGCTGATATCGTGTTTGGGAAGGGTTAATTTTTTGCGAGATTTTAGCTGTTTTGGATTCAACAGTATATTTGAGATAATGGCTGAAATCTGTTTTAAGTTTTTTTCCCCTGAAAATAAGTAGCTTTTATGCATATGAAAATTTGTAGCTTTTTGATTTTTACACGATAGTTTTCTTTCCCTTTTACATTGCAGCAAGTGACATTAATATTTAGGGATGAAGTAAACCCCTTAGGCAGGACAAAATTAGCTTTTTCTTACCCCTAGCATACTCTTCTCATGTAAATGAAAAAAATTGAGTTTTTTCTCTTCCAAACTAAATTTTTGATCTTAAAACCACTTTTGTGAGTATCTGGAAGCTTTCCTTGGCCTTGGGCTAACACCCTGTCTTCTTTCCCTAATTTTTTGTAACAAAAAATCTACTGTGTTAACTTTTCAATCAATGACTATAAGTATATACTTTTTTTTTCTTCTAAAGTGTACCTCTCATTTTATAGTAGTGAAAATCCAGTGCACAAGCTCTGGCTCCCCCAATAAAAAATATTACAGCTTAGGCTCAGTGTTGGATTAGAAAGTAGGTATGTTTGTCTTTTCATCAAACTTGACTCGTTCTGAAATCTTAGCTCACTAGTTTTCGAGTTTGATAACGAGCTTAATTAACCAAGGCTCAACAAATCAGGCTAAGTGGCAGGCTTGAACTGTTGCAAAATAAATTTCACCTTTTCTCTTACATAGTTAGTTTTAATACGAGTTTAGTGATGCCACAACCAAATGCTTACTTAGTTGTTAGCTTGTGAACCTAACTTACTAACATGGTAGTGAAAGAGATTTGGCTGGTTCAGACATTGTCAGCCCTGGTTCTGATTAAGAAATAGCGAAGCCTAGATTGAATTACAGAAGAAAAGTTTAAAGCTATATAGTTCATACCTGTCTTTGTAATAATTTCAACAATAGTTGTTGTTGATACAGTGGTGATCTGAACAAGTTCTATGAAGGACATGATTTTAGTTTTCTTATATCAAATTTTCTTTTGAATGAGAGCATCCCTACTGGTACTCCTCTCTACCATTCATGTCCTGTGCTGTATAATTCCATTATTACTTTCTAGATTGCTATTGATGATATTTTTGGTCTATCTTGTTCTAGAAAAAAGGATCATTAAAAGGAAAAAAAAAGGGTAAACGTTCGAAGCATCCTGATACTTGTCACAACCCTGCAGATAAAACCCTATATGAAACGAGTGTGGAGGAGATTGTGTCTCCTGCAAAATTTCATGAAGAAACTAGTATTCCTTTATCTTGTATATCAATGCTGGGCCAAAGTGAATCTACTTACTGTGAGGGTGCCATGGATATTGATATGACGCAAAATGCCTCTTGTGAAGTAGATAATTCAGCCTGCTCTACTGGGTTGGCTAGTGGTGTTTCCAGGGAGATAAACGATGATAATATAAATCAGGTAGCAGCTAATGACGCTCAGGATGGTGGCTTTTTAATCAGTAATGATTATGTTGATTTGAAAACTGCACCTTTTTCAGATTCTGCTGAAAGCCATTTGACAGGTGCTGGTGTCAATTATTGTGGGGCAGAATATGATGAGTGTTTGATAGACAGTGAATGTTTAAAAGTTTCACCGACTGTTGGAAAAAGTACAGATTGTGAGACTACTTGCAATGACCACAGTGATACCACTTGTCTTCCACATGTTATTGAATCTGAGTTGCTTCCTGTGAGCTCAGAAGGTATTGGATGCGACAGAAATGATGTTTCAAATAATTATGCCGTGCTTGGAGACTGGATGGCCTTCTGGGATACTTATTATAAGAGAACGTACTTCTACAATATCAGCACACACACTTCTACGTGGGACACACCGCCAGGGATGGAACATCTGGTAATCGGTGGGTGTACTGAATCAGATGACAGTGAAACTCTTAAGTCTTCAGAGGGGTGTGTAATAGAAAATATCACTAAAGCACCTGAGGAAACCTTGACTGAAGAGAACATGGAAGGAAAGCAACATGAAGAGTGCGTTGTTGAGATTGGAGTTGCCGCTGACAATTTGGTCTCTGATATCACTACAAATAGTGAAAACCAATCTCTTGATCATTCAGACGAGTGTCTTGAGAGATGTAGTTGCAATTGTGGAATTTCATGCTGCTCAGTATCAAATATGCCAGATCATATTATTTGGTAATGTTTGCTCTAGCTCTAATTCAAACAAATGAAATAAATTCTAAACTATCATATAATCATTTTGAAAAATATTATCTGTTTAAAGCTCTTCACATTGCAGTGTTAGGTAATTGTGTGCACCTTGTATAAATGCTAAACCTTTATCTTATATTTTTCTGTCGTCTAAATATGTCCAATGGTTTTTTTCCCAGAAAGATAATGTAATTGCAAAGTTGACGGCTTTTCAATTCTAGAAAAACTAGAAGTGGTTAGGAAATATCAATGGTTAGCTCTCCAGAAGTCCAAGTTAGGTAAAAACGGTCAGGCTTAAATGATGCAGCGTAGGTCCACTCATAGCTTATATATTTTTTATTAGATGATTAGGGATGACAAAATTAAAAATGCCAATCTCAGGCTTCTAAGGGGAGGCTTGTGACTGATTTATATCTCACAAGAATTTTATGAGTGTTGTTGTCTTAAGTTGCCTTTCTGATCCTTTTAGCAATCAATGTGCTTTGCAGCTCTAATGATAGAGGCATTCAAGTAGCACCAGAGGTTAATCATACACCCTTGGAAAACACAGTAATCGATATGTCTGGATTGGAATCTAAATGTGACCCTTCCACATTAAAATGGGGGAAAAAAGTAAGAAGACAAAGGCAGAAGAAATTATGTAATGAAGCTGAAGGTTTGTGCCAACACTTCATTCGTGGTAACTGCTTCGTTATTTGGCCTTTGCAATGTGGTTGCTATTCTACTAAATCTCATAGCTAATTGGATCCAATGTTATGACAATACTTTCTACTAGGAGTAAATTATGTTAACACTTGATACATTCGTATGTGACAGCTTTGCTGTTCTGAGTCAAAGGCCAAAAATTCTGGATTGGTGCTTGTTTGATTTTGATTCATAGAAACTGATTTCCTGTCATTATGGAACATATTAATGCCTAAGTATAGATTTTGCGGAATAAAGGCATCGTGTTATTAAAAATTGATAGATCTTGCTGCTGTGTTAAGCTGTATTTTTTTTTTTGCAGATCTGCACTTTCAAGAAATGCCTGAATCATATTCTGCTACAATTGCCAAATATTGGTGTCAGAGGTATACTTTGTTCTCTAGATTTGATGATGGTTTAATGATGGACGAGGAAGGATGGTTTTCTGTCACTCCAGAGGCTATTGCGCAGCATCAAGCAATACGTTGTGCTAGTGACACGATAATTGACTGCTTCACTGGTGTTGGTGGGAACTCTATCCAATTTGCACGACAGTGAGTACTAAATAGTAATTGCTCACTTCTTGATATATTATATTGTAATTTTAAATTTTGTCTGTTCTGATGAACAATGTGTACGGAGTGGTTGTTTCAACAACACATAAAAAAGTTCTGTATTTTTCCAAAGAAAGAAGATAAATTAACATTTATTATGATTAATCTGTTCTTTTAGCAACATGAATTTCATTAATATAACTTAGAACAAGAAAAACATTAAAGATGCCCTTGGGTTTGTTGTTATCATCTCATTTATGCATACCTGCCTCCTTCTGTTCTAAGTTACTTTGGATTTTGTGTGATGTATCTGGTGGGGCTACCTCTTAGTGCCTTCATGTTCAAAAGGGTTAATTTATGGATGCAATATCACACTTCATCTCGAACACAAAATAATACATTTCTAGTTGGATTGCCCACCTAGTGAATCCCATATTTAACTCTTAGAACATTGTGTTGCCCTCATGCAAAATTTGTTAATGTATATATTGCATGATTATAGGTGTTATTTGAGTTACCAAAGGCATTCACTTAACATATATTAGCTGATTAACATATGTTCTTATTCTTCTCTCTTTGGTTTATTTTGTGCTTAGTATTCCAATTTATATAGTCTAGTAACTACCAACAACAAACTGTTAATATTCATTTCATTTTTACTGTTAACTACAACTGGATAAAGACATAATGATTCTTACCATTTTTTTTTCTAATCAAGTTATTCTGGCCTGATTGTTAGTTTTATTCCACTATGAAACAATGATTTTGTTTAAACTTCCACTATTTAGTCATAATGTTGTAATTTTGGTGAAATGATTATGACTCTGAGAAAACTAATCTTTAAATATAAGTTTTGATCTCTAATTGACAATGACTTGATATTACAGTTGTGGGCATGTAATTGGAATCGATATTGATTCGTTGAAGATTGACTATGCTAGGCATAATGCTGCTATTTATGGGGTGGTTGATCAAATTGACTTTATAGTTGGTGATTTCTTCCTCTTGGCACCAAAGTTAAAGGTACTGAAATTTGCATATTACATGCTTTGGGGGATGTCAAGGCCATTGTTGATATGTAATGGCTAGGATGCTTCTTTTTGGATTCTTAAAATGAATAATAAAAGCATTGAACGCAAGCTAGAGCAAAACTTTTTTTTTTGACAAATTGACAGTACATTGTCTTGCAGGCTGATACCGTTTTCTTATCTCCACCATGGGGGGGACCTGATTATCTCAAGGCTACGACTTATGACATGAAGACAATGCTTAGACCTCATGATGGGTAGGTACTTGCTTCCTTTCTGTTGTAGTTTTTAAATTTTATCTCCCAGTTTGATTTCTGTTTTCTTGGTGCAAAGATACGTACGTTTTTACAATCTCATTTTAACTTAAAGCTGCTCCTGCGTAGTCATACACTGTTTAGTGCTGCAAAGGAGATTGCTTCCAGAATTGTCATGTTCCTTCCAAGAAATATCAATTTCAACCAATTGGCAGAGTTATCTCTGTCATCCAGTCCACCATGGTCACTAGAGGTAATTTCAACGTCTTATCTGTTTGATGTGCTTTGTTTGAAGTGTAATATATAGATAACCCCTACCTCTTAAGGAAAAAGGAAAAAAAGAGCGAGGGACAGAGTGAGACAATGTCTTACCGGGGTTGAGAGTATTTTATTGTTGATAGTTTGATTGGTATCTGTTCGGTAAACTATTGAGACGAAGCTATGTTTTATATGACTAGGTTATTGTATTTCTTACAGGCCTAAGTGGTGTAACATAATACACAAGAATATGGGTGTACACATTATAATTGATTATCAATGCTGCATTATCTTCGTTGTTCTTGTGTGAAGCATAATATAACCAATAGGCGGTTTATATCATTGTATTCTTTGGTGGCTTCTTAAATATCTATCTCTTGAAACTCAACCCCTTCCTCTATGGTGGTTCTAGGTGGAGAAAGTTTATTTAAATAACAAATTGAAGGCCATCACAGCTTATTTCAGTGATACAACAGTTGGAGGGTGGTAGGTTAAACATACTAACTTCTGCTGCATATTAAATTAAGGGTACTCATCCCCTCCGAGGAGGAAAAGATAGACAAAGGGAAAAAAGCAATGAGGTGGTTTGTAGTTGTGCTCCTGGTATTGATACTTTTCCGAGGCATTTTTAGCTTAATCTTCAATGTAAAAGCTGTGCATACTGTATTTACTCCCTCCCCCAAATGAACTTGTACATATGACCTATGTAACACTAGATATACAGATAAAGTTATTTGGGAAAGGTTTGTTGATTGTGTAATGATGGGGAAGAGAATAGTTCCTTCCACAGGTTATAAAGAGGGATTTCTTAGGAGATGTTCATTATCCATTTCATTTCAGTGATTTCAGTGATTAGGACGGCCTTTGGTAAAAATTCTTATAAGAAAAAATAAAATAAAATAAAATTGTTAATTTAAAATTAAATTTTGTTAAGATTTATGATTTAAGAAAAATAAGTTAAATCACTTTCACAAATCAGTTTATGCATATATACAGGAATTTACTTTTCATTTTATATTGTTTAAAAAGGTATTTATGATAAAGTTTATTCATACTAGTTGTAGTTAGGTCTCATGTTTTGGAGGTTGGAATGTTGCTTTTGAAAACATATTTTCATACTTGTATTAATGATTACATTTCTTGAGTTAATGGGTATAGTTTTGTATATATTATATTCTTGAGATTCATGTCATTTATATTCCACCTCTAGTTATTTGTTTCAAAATACATCTTAATCTAAATTTCTGCACTTTAGTTCAATAAGTTAATATGTAACGTTGAGATTAACAGTAACATACTATTTGTATAAACTTGATTGATCTGGTTTGTTTTATATATTAAATTTTTGTTTTAAGTTTTTAGGTTTGCAAAATGAATCCGTTTCTAAATCTGTTCTCTGCATGACTGTTCGACAGGAGGATCAATCCAGAGAACAGGGGTTCCATTGTAAATGAGGATAATTTTCCATTCCATCTTATGAATCTTTGCTATTTATGTTCAACGAATTTAACCCATCTCAATACCTTTACCCATAATTAGTTATCATTTTTGTCAAAATAGTTGCATATAGCTTTTCTCATTTTGCATGGTAGATTCAATCATTTAGTGATCAGTGGGCAAAATAAATGACCATCGTATGGTAGGTAACAAATACCTCTCAACCCTTAATGAAAAACTCCATTTTCAAAAGCATTTAATACCCCTCGTTTACAAACTTAATAGATAACAATTTTTTTTTTATGTAAAGTTATATTAATATATTTAACTCTAAACCTTAAAAACATTAATTACGCAACAGTGTAAAATTAAATTTTTCCAACACTTTAAGATTGGCCAGAATAGCATTAGTAGTTTTAGCCTTGATCCTTTTAGATGGAATCAGAATGACATATAAGCCACAAGTCGGATTCACGTTACCAAGTCTTGCTAGTTGTATTTATCGTACTATGAACTGTATTTCTTTATTCAGCTAATAATTAATTAAGCCAGGTTGGATGTGTACTGAAGTTTCTAATTATCACCAAATGGATGCTTAAGTTTCACCCATAACAAATATTATCAAATGCTCTTTTGCTTGCAACTGCTTCAATCTTTCATGTGTATAGCTGCTCATAAAATTGACCATCTATTTGTAATCACACAACTAAGAAATGTAATTAGTAAGATAAATGTATAATTTTAAGATCTTAATTATATCAATTTTTGCTTTGTTTGAAAAAAAAAATGTCTGCATCACATGCAAAACTGTGTCTGCTGCATAAAATTAGGAAGCAAATTATTTTATTTTAAGAAAAAGTAGAAAGTAAATTTAATTGTAAGGGTTGAAATTTTGTCGGGACCGAAAGATATGGTCGGCACTTGTTTACTCCACTGTTGTTTTCAATGGAGACACCAACTCAACACTAAATAATTTTTCTTTTTCCCTTTCTTGTCTTTTTCTTACTAATATGCCAAATTTACATTTTAGGGAGCATGAGATTATGCTCCCCACCCACCCTATTTTCCCACTCCCTCCATCATTATTTGCTCATATCACACTTTGCCATTTTCAATCTCTCTTTTCAGTAGCTTTTATTAGAATATTGAGTGGCTTTATATAGTTTTTGTGAATTTATTATGCATTTTTAAGACAATTTTTTTCAGTACTGTAAATGGTACAGTGGTTAGATATTTTGTGTTCACATGTTAAAGACATGATTCCTCTAATAAAAAAAGTTTTTTAAAAACTTGTCATAAAATCATAAAATTGAGAAAAATTAATTTATGGTTAAATAAAATGAAAAAAAAAAAAAGAAACAAGGGACTGAATAAAAAGTATAAATCTTGATTCAATAATTTTTTATTTGAATTTCAAAATAAACGAAACTCAATTGTCTTGAAATTATTTTAAATGAAGTAAGTATCTTCTGTTCTGCCGGTTATTAATCTATTCGTGATTCATGTACATTGAACTGTCTATTTAGAATTTTGGGGTATAACCTCCACCTGTTTCATATTATAAATAAACAAGATAAAAAGTATGGAAGACCATGATTAAAAAAAAAAAACTAGATGACAGAATCTAGCAATAAATAACTCTAAAGACTATTAAAATTTAAATCTTATTGCAATCTTCCAATCTACAACTATTAATAATTAATAATAGTTATTAAAAATACATGCACTACAGCGTATTTTTGTCCTTAATAAAAGATAATAAATTTATAATTATAAAAAAAACATAAATATTTTTTATAATTTTTATTTATTTTATAAATAATTTTTTAGTATAAATATTTATTTTATTAATTTTAAAAATTAAAAATTTTAAAAATTAAATAAAAAACACTTAAATTTGAAAAAAAAATCCATTAAATGATAAAATTAGTAAATAAATTTTTTATTATTAAAATTTAAAAAAAAGAAGTGAACATAAAAAGAGTGATTTTTTTTTATATAATAGTATAGATAAAGATAATAATTTAACTTAATAACAAATAACACTAGAAAATTAATCAAATAAATGAAAGATGTTTTTGTTAAACTAAAGTAATTTAGTTAAAAAATTTGTTAAAGCTAATTATAACTAGCACCGAATAAACATTTTAAATAATAATTTGGTCCCCTCTAGCTAAACTTTAATTTGAAAATTGTTCAATAAAGCTATCACCCAAAAAGTAATGTCACTTTAACTCAAATAGTGGCAATCATGTAGGACCTCCAATTGCCTTAAGAAGGACAAACCGCACTTAACTCTAATCATGATTATCACACTCTTGCTCTTGTAACCGTGAAATTCGAAAAGTTAATAATACCCCGCACAACACTCAAGTAGGTACTTCCGAAGCAAAAGGTAAATGGACTTTATAGTAACTTCTCCACCAGTCAAACAAATTTCATGGTCAAGTCATTTAGCATGAAAAGATAAACCCCCACTAATAATAGATTTAGAAAACATGCAACAAAATTTTCACTTGAAAAAAATTAGTGTCCCTTTGTATGATTTGACAAAGACGCAGGGGTCTGTGTCCTTAAGAATTGGTTGTATAATTAAGTCACTACCTTTCTCGGAGTCAAACGACAGTGACATCTTAAAACTCAATCACACCAAACAATCCTTCGTTTTCCTTCCCAACAGTGAGTAATACCCGCCATATTTACTGCAGAGTGAGTGTGTGTGTGAGAGTGAGTGTCAGAGTGAGACTGTGCTTCTCTTATTCTCTCTTTCTCTCTGCCAAATGCAAATGTCAATGCCATACCATTCAGAATGAGAGAGTTAGGGTTTCAAGAACGTCGCTCGTGGAGGCGTGCCGGTTCGCGAAGAGGCGGCGACACCAGCCCCGACTCCGTCATCTTCACTCTCGAATCCAACCTCAGCCTCTTCTCCTCCGCCTCCGCCAGTGTCGATCGATGTTCCTTTGCCTCCGACGCTCACGACCACGACTCCTTAGTCTCCGAAATCTCTCTGGTAAACGCAACACAATGCTTTGCTCTGTGATATTAGTTGTCAAGTTGTCAATTGAAATTTGGAAATCTGAAATGGAGTTTGTCGCGGTTTCATTGCAGCATTTGGCGGGACAGGAGCATGACGGAGATTTTGCTCATAGCGAAAGCTGGAGCGGTCCAGATCCGGATCTGGATCCTAATAACCGACAGCATCAACGACGTGGCGATGCAGATTTGGATGCATTACACAGAAAACATCACCAAAATCGTTTCTATGGAAAAGGAGAGAAAGCGAAAGGTGCTAACGGCATTATTTTTTGTTATTCTTGCTATTATTATTAATTTGTTATTATTGGTGGTGTTGTTATTACCGTTATTATTGCTATTACATTAACACGCATTTGCGTTTTGTTGGTTTAAAAATGAAAAGAGAAAAAAAAAATAGTGAAAAAAATAAAAAATAAAGTGGACTCACCGACTCTGTTGTTTTGTTGATGTACTTTCTGTATTGAAGTCCAAAAGGAAGAAGACAGTGACGGTGGTGACACTGAGGACGGGAATCAGCCCTTGGAATTTGATTCTGCGAGGAACTCTTTTTCTCTGGCTCTCAAAGGTACGGAACCTACGAGATTTTCAACTTTCCAATTCAAGCATTTTGGTTTATTTAATTCTCTGTTATTTTTATTTTGTTTATTTACTTTTTGTGTTACTTAAAGAGTGTCAGGATAGGAGATCAAGATCTGAGGCGTTATTGAAGAAGCACGATCGGCGAAGGCCTGCTTCGTTAGATCTGAACAATGCCGTTGGCAATGGCAATGTTTCTTCGCCTCGTTTGGGATTAGGGGCCATGAAGAAAAGCACTGTTTGTTCTCGAAGGTCTGGCTCTGGCTCTGCCAATTTTCCTAGTCCTGGAACGCCTAATTATCTTCACGCTAGTGCTGCTATGCAAAAGGGTTGGTGTTCGGAGCGAGTTCCTTTGCATACGAGTGCTGCCCGCAAGCAGGTTGGTGCTGCTCTGTTGCCTTTCAACAACGGGCGGACTTTGCCGTCCAAATGGGATGACGCTGAAAGGTGGATTCTGAGTCCCGTTTCCGGCGACAGCACTGGGAGGGCCTCGCTTCCAGCGCCGCAGAGAAGGCCCAAGTCCAAGAGTGGGCCACTTGGCCCCCCTGGCGCTGCTGCAGTTGCTTCCTATTCCTTGTATTCCCCTGCGGCGCCTTTGTTTGACGGTGGGAATTCAGGGAGTTTCATGACGGCTTCCCCATTTTCTGCTGCTGTTAGTGTCTCAGCTGCTGCTGACGGGTTGATGGCCAGTTCCGGTGGCAGTTGTGGGGCGGTCCCCACCAGGACTGATCCTTGCATGGCACGCTCAGTTAGTGTCCATGGTTGCTCTCAGATGCAGAGTCAGTCATCATTGCCTGCCCAAGGTTGTTATACATATTATATCATACTATATTCTTTACAAGGTTTTAAATTCTACGATCCTTCACAATGCTGGCAATTGTGGCTGAGGCAGCCATAATTGTGGTTGCATCGAGTCAGAGAACTTTGGCATTGTGGCCGAAACTGTGATCAAGAGATGTTTGAACCTTTTCTGGCTTTGGGTTTGGTGAATTATGATTTTGTTGACTTAATTTGTCGGTGGAGTTGTGCTTGAGAAATATCGTGGTCTGCGTGTGTTCAATTCAATACTATTAGATCCATGTGTTTCAAGGGCGACCCTAACCAATTTTAATTTCTTGATTTGTAGTTAATCCTCTATATTCTGTGAAGGCCTCGTACGTACTGTGATATTTTGTAAAGATTGCTGTTGTTTTGTGGTTTGAGTGGAACACACTGTTTCTGTTGATAACACTAGTGATGCGTGTCGATAGTCGACGTTTTTTGCTTGATGATGACATGCTGGTCTTATGTAATCGCAAATGTACTTCTGTGCTTATGATGCGTCATTTTTTAATGTTTCCTTTAACTTACAGGGGAGAAGTTTGATGGTTTCAAAGATGCAGGCACCAATGTATCGCCTGCTATTTCTAGGAGGGACATGGCAACCCAGATGAGCCCGGAGGGTAGCTCATGCTCGTCTCCAAATTTGAGGCCTTCTTTCTCTGCCTCTACTCCACCTTCCCTTCCTCTATCAGAGTTCAAGAGTTTGCCTTTCTCTAAAATGGATGTTAGAGATGTACCGGTAGATGAACGTGTAACCATGACAAGGTGGTCCAAGAAACACAGGGCCCTATTCTCTGGCAGAGGCTCAGAAAATGATGGCAGCTGGAAAATTAGAGAAACGAGCAGTCGATCTTCATCTTGGGACATTACTGAAGGTTCAAAGACTGTGACAAAGTATGTATAACTTAGTATGGTATCGATTTCATTAAATTTATCTTGTAATAAAGAAAAAATATTCTTGACAACTTTAAACTCAAACTAATGATCATATAAATAATTTGATATTAAGTAAGAAGTGAGATTTTCCCTATGCTTTCATCCAAATGGTACGTGTTACCTATAAATTATAGTTCATGATGGTATCACAACAATTGGAGTTTGTGGAATTTGTGGTTATTGATTTGCTAAATTAGCTATCTTATTGGCAATTGAAATTATTTTATTAAAATGATTAGTGTTCAGGAGTTGTCTTGTTAACAACCTCTCTTTATTACCTTCTAAAGATTGACCATCGTAATCCAATTCAAACTAGAAAATATATATGTGAAGTATTTGATATAACAACTTTGTCCCTGAGAAATGTCTTTACTGTATAAGAAATATTTATGTGAACTTTACATTGTATCTGAAATTCCATCATTTTGTAACATGTCCAGGGCCAAAAGGGAGGAAGCCAAAATCAATGCATGGGAGAATTTGCAAAAGGCAAAAGCTGAGGCTGCTATACGGAAACTAGAGGTTAATTTCTCATGTTTTTTTTCTTCTTGGCAGAATTTTAACAGGATACTCCTCTTAAAAATATTCATCAATTATTTAAAAATTAAAATAGTCACTATAAGTAATTTGATGCTTTAATAATCAAGTTGTACGGACTCCTTCATTGTAAATATATATATATATTTAAAGGGAATAAAATTCCTAATTTCCTTTAATTTTTGGTATTTGATTGTTTTTTTTTTCTTACTGGTTATCCTCTCTTAGCCGAATTTCAGCCCTAATGATTTACACTTACTACCATTAGTATAGTAGCTCTGATCAGTGATCTCGGAACATCCCTTGTCTTAAAACGGTGGACAAGTTTTTATCTATGTTGGTTGTTTGATAGGATCATGACGTATTAAAGAAAACTTCTTCATGAATGTTGTGTCCTAAAGAAAGTCATTTTTTGTTATTCTTTTCTATCTGTGGCCCAACAAATTATTACTAAAATTTATAAAAGAATAGTAAGGAGAGTTAGAGATAAAGAACATAATTAAATAGATCATGATCTCATTATTTTTGCTATTTCAGATGAAGTTGGAGAAGAAGCGAGCATCATCAATGGATAAGATTATGAACAAGCTGAGATTAGCTCAGAAAAAAGCTCAAGAAATGAGAAGTTCAGTTTCCACCAACCGGGATCATCAAGTTGCTAGAACTCCTCACAAGGCTATATTATTTAGTAGAGCCACTCAGATGGGTTCTTTGAGTGGTTGTTTCACATGTCATGCCTTTTAAAGCTTCGCCCGCATTCTTTTTCTGTTCAAATGAAGCTGGGTAATTTTTTCTGTAGCCTTGTAGTAGTTTAAAAGTCAATTGAGTCTTTGATTAAGCAACAAACTTTTCAAAACAGATATGTTCCTTTTGTTTCCCTCTTTAATGAGTAATGTGATATCCTTCTACTATCTTGTAAAGAAAGTTTTAAATAAAAAGTAAGAAAATTAGCGGTAGAATGTATAGAACTAATCTTCTTTTGTGTTTAAGTCCCGGCTTCCCTAGAGTTTTGATAGGCTCAGGCGTATTATCCCTAATCTACATACCGTGGAAATTTTCTCTGTTTATATCCTTGTTCATTCATTCCTATGTATTTTGATAAAAGGTTGTTGCTTGTCTTACCAGGATTCAGAGTTCAGAAAGATTTAAATGTAACTTCTGTTAACTAGTGAAAGGTGGATAAAACAGAAGCAGCATGCTGACACTTTATGTCGTTGCGGTTTTGGAATGAATGAAATAGCAGCACCTTCTAAAGATATCCGATTAAATCAAAATCCCCTTGTACTCTCACCCTTGGGAATTTGAATTCAATTATAAATAATCTATGTATGTACCTAGGCCAAACTTTAGAATAATATTTTCTTGCATTTTTTTTTTTCTGTTGACAGTTTGCTGTTCAAATGTAATCTCTTATCTATCTGCAGATAGTTGAACGATAAATTAACCTTAAATCTGTAATCTAGTTTTTTTCCTTCACGAAGTCGCGGATGGTTCAGTTCGTTCTTCGTTCCTTGTCAGAATTATGTTTGTTTCTTGTTGTAGTCGTGCTAATTTTGCCTCACCGAGACAAACACTCGAGTGAATTTGCTATTTTGCTAGTCTATTGTATTTGGATAAGAGAATGAAAAGAATGGGCTTGATTTTGTGGTATGTACCAGCATATTTTGAATTATTAATATGATTACACCACAATTAGTGGAATACAACTTCAGAGTAATTGTTCAATGACATTCCAATATTGGGTGTTTATTTAGTCGCTGGCTACACAAGCTTCGATCTCAGTCAGTCTTGGAATCTTGCGAGTTTTGAGGTAAAGTTCCCAACCTGGTAACATTGACATAATCTGGAGGAAGATGTTCGGGTATTCCTGGAATCATGCATCCAAAGATCCTCATTATCGTCATGAACCAGTTCTGAGTATAGCTTTCACCTACTAGGAGGGCGGGAAGAAATCCTCTAATAAGCTCCCAGACTGCGTTTAGCAACTTGGGTATGACCCAGAACACAGAAAAATAGTTCTTGTTTGGCTCCTCCTCTAGAACCTGCATGGCAATACATTACAAAAAACAGTCAGAGTATATCAGGTTTGGTATGGTAAGAGCAAAAGGAAACTCAATCATAGACTTCACCTGCCCCCGGTAGAAGCTGTTGAAGTAGAGGCAAGGAGCAAAGTGTTTATAGAAGAGGTTTTTGTCATCGTAAGGGACCCTAGGCACCACATCATTGCAGTAAACATACCTCTTGAATCTCACATTATACTTTCTGAGCTTGTCCTTCATGAACTCCCCAAACTCATAGTCCCCAACTCGTGGCTGCCCAAATGTATAAACCCCTTCTAATTTCTCCAACAGCGATGTCTCCTCATGTATTGTGAGAAGAGCAGCAAAGAGAATGGCCAAGGCTCCTCCCAAACTGTGGCCTGTAAGTATGAATTTTGCATCCGTATTTTCCTTCAACATTGTTCTGAGCTTCTCTCTGATTGTATAGTAGGCGTAAGAATAGGGGTTGGTTTGATCAATCTCTTTGGGCCATCCAAAATTCTTCTGAAGACCCAATGCTTTCATAAAGCCAACATGTATCCTACCCACATTGGCAAAGTTGTACCAAGAGAGATCCACATCTGTTCTCCATTGGTCTGCATCAAATGGCTCTGTACCCCTGAATGCAACAACAATCAACTTCGGTTCCGACTTCGTATCTTGCAATATGATTGCTTTTGTCGACCACTGCTCTTGGTAATCTGCATCCCATCATTTCCAATTGAGCTAGATATTGTTGTCTCAATATAGAGGGGAATAGATAAAAGCTTAATTGCAAATTATTTTACAATATATATCTTTTGGTTTTCTAAATGGACGAAAACAACTTAATTTTCCAATTTTTAAAAAAATATTTTATTGATTGAGCTTAATTCACCTTTAAGCATTGCCTCAATTATATATTGGAGCTTACCGGTATCACTATTGTCCATAGGACTAACTTAGGTTTTCCAACACGCCCTTTCATATCCAAAAGTGTTGGGCTTGGAAATGATAATTTTATGGATCTAAGGAGGTTCTACTCATAATATTATTTATATATAATATTTCTGGTTAATTTTAGATTTATGATTTTCCTAATATATGTTTTGAGTTTGATAGGTGTTAACAAGGTGAATGATTCTTTTAATTGTAAGATAGGAGAATCAACTCCTACTCTGAATTATGATTTTTATATTGTTACATTATTAAATAGGAAGAGTTGTACACTAATTATTATTTATAATTTTTGACCTTAAAGTAAGGGTTTGAGGATTGGGTTGGGTAGGATGTCGATAAATCTATTATCCAATCCACTAAAACAAATATCGGATTGAATTAGATCAATTCAATTCATACAAGAGAGATAGTTTGGATTGGGTTAAATCATAAATGAAACTCAATTCAATTTAATTGGATTGAATTAAGTTTGGTTGAGTCATTGGATAACCCAAATCTAATGAATATTCTCAGTAGTCGACCCAACGATTAGTATAAAAATGAAAGTGATAATGAGTTTGATTTTTAATTGGACAATTGTTAAGAGAAAATTATTGTAGAGTTCATTAATTATCCTGGGACATGGATTATGTAAGTTAAGTCAGTAACAATCTTACCCTTTTAAGTAAAAAAAACAATGCCCTATAGCGGTTAACCAAAGTAAAAAATAAATAAATGCTATCAATTGAGAATTTATACATTATATTCTGGCAAGATATCTCTAATTAATATATAGAACTTAGGTTCTTTCAAATATTTCTTTTCATTTTTCTAAAGTACATGTGCTTCTAAATAGATTCTAAAAAAAAAAGGTTAAGTGGGAAGCAAAGTGTGACTGGTAAACTTTGTCCCATTGTTTTTTCTCTTAATAATATTAATAATTAGGTTCAAGTTTGATTAACTGTGAACGAGTAAAAACAAGCTTTCAAAATTTAAAGTTAAACGCATCAAATTCAAATTCCATGTTAGGAGTCAAATTTAACTTTTAGGAGAAGAAAAATGTTGTTCGAGTTTGATGTACAATTGAGCCAGTCAAATTTGAACTAAAGTTTGAGCTTGAGTTCATAAAATATTTCAGTACTTGGGTTGTTTATTTTCTGAATTATATTTATTTTAAAAAATATTCCGTAACTTTTATATATATATATATATATATATATATATATATAAAAGAAAAATAA
>Ga0099823_1000196_pt1 | contig 33805 bp, 14 predicted proteins | sample CowpearedBW_FD_76831 | JGI IMG/M metagenome (GOLD analysis project Ga0099823, IMG submission 76831) | Root nodule microbial communities of legume samples collected from California, USA - Cow pea red BW | ecosystem: Host-associated > Plants > Roots > Nodule | place: USA: California | collected...
GTGTATGTCTTGATATACGAGATATCTAGATAAAGGAATGTATCATGAACTCTAATAATTGTTCACACTCACGTAAAGTAGAATGAATTATGTGGTGAGAGTGGAAGGAGGTCCTAGTCACGAGAGGTGTTTGAGCCTAAGACATAATAGGATTAACCTTGTGTGTGGTTGTGTGATAACCCCTTGTGTCTAGACTCTACAGAGTTTAGAAATCAACATAGGTGCATACTTCCTTTAAAATTCTATATCGAGTGCATAATCTGGATAATTGAGTCAAAGAGTCATATTATTTGCTTTCACATGTTTTGAGTGCGTAATGATTTGCTTGTTTATAACCTGTTTTAACATTTACTTGCTCATCATCATGTTAAAAATATTTTACTCTAGCTTACCCTTTCTTTTTTGTGTTTGTTTCCTGTTTGGCTTTTCTTTTTACAATGATCACCAATTTAATGGTGTGAGCAGATGTGAAAACCCCTGGTGGTCGTCAAGAAGATGAAGATGTTGTCGTGTAGTTTAGACTTTGTGTTTGGATGTGGCTCATTGTTGAGCTCCCTTTTGTAGAACTCTTGTTTGTTTATAATTCATTGTTCCGTAAACAATCTTTTGTTAAATTGTTGATCTTTTTAATGTTTGGTTATTGACATTGTTTTGTACCTTAACTTTTCCTTCCAATATATTATGGATAACTGTAATCTATATATTTCATGTCGTAGACTCTAATTAATTATACTATAATTATACGATATTTTTATTTAGTAGAATTATTCTATTTAAATGGAAAGTCACAATCTTTGTTTTGTTCAATTTTGTTTTTTGTTTTTTGTTTTATGTTGTCCGATTACTACCAAGAAGTCATGCAAATTGAATATATAAGTATTTTGTCTTCTAATCATCCATAAATTTAGAAAACCTTTGTGTATTTGATTAAGTAAAAATCATTAACGCCTTTTGATTTCATGTTTTTGAAATCTCTTTTGGGTTAAAATATATAGATCAAATTACCATAAGTTACAACATAATAGACAAAATTACGATGAATTGATTGACAAAATTCATTTTTGTGTGTGAAATTAAAATATAATATAATTTGTTTAGAGATATGTGTTTTCTAAAAAAGGCAAATTATTAATATATGGTGAAAAAGTATATCATGCACAATACCATGAATTTAGACAATAAAATAAATGAAATTCGTGATGTCACTTTTAAAGATAATTAAAAATTTTAAAACGTTATTTTTTTTATTTTTTACTTAAACTAAATAGTTAAACAATCATATCATCTTAATTATGGACAATAACTTTACTAAAAACTATAAAAAAAATAGACACTTAATAGAATATAATTTTTTTAACAAAATTCAATAAAAAATACTTAAATTTACAAAAAATTTCAAACTTAATTAAATCATTTTCATTACCTATGTAAAATCACATAATGACAAAAATAAATAACAAATACTCAATTAAAAATATAACAAAATTTAAAATGCTTAATAAAAATGAAAAATTTACTAAAAATTTAATTAAAAATCCCAATTAAATCTAAGTTAAAGTTTAATAATATTTTGAATTTCTTAAGAAGGATAATTTCCATTTTCCAATTCTTAATATCTAAGAAAAAGAGGAACGCGCAAAGTACCCACTAAGCTTTCACCTTAGACTTTCTCGACAAAATCGTGGTTGACCATTGAAAACAAAGCAACAAATAAACGTGTTATCAGTGACACGTGTCACATCAACAGAAGCCGAGGATAACAATGACGCAAAGAATCCCCTCTCTACTCTTAAGTCGTAACTGCATAAAAGGAGAAGCGCACGAAGCTCTTCTCAGTTGCATACAAGAGAGAGATCATGGCAGCACTCGGTGGCAATCGTGATGTCGCAGGAAACCAGAACAGCCTTGAGATCGATAGTTTAGCTCGCTTTGCTGTTGAAGAACACAACAAAAAACAGGTTTTTCTTTTTTCTTTCGCACGCCCTTTAATTTTTTTTTTCCTTCGAAAAGATTAAAGAAATTGGTACCATTCATTGTGTTTTGCTCTGTGTTTGTCTGTTTCTCGAGAAATTCCCAAGCTTTCTGTTGATTTCCTATTGGGTCTGGTCGTTGATCGTTTTCCGCCATGCCAAGGTTTCTTCGGATATTCACGTGTTTGATTATATTATCTCTTTTGTTTAGTGGACAATAATTGTTTACTTTTGGATTTTTCTTCTGGGTATAATGGGGTTCTTCTGTTGTTGGATTGATTATTTATAGCACCTGCACTGTTTGTTCTAAAGTAGAGTTTTCTAAGAAGAGAATATTAAAGTTAATTTTGTGAACATACTCTATCAATCAATGAACCCTATTATTGAAATCGGTTAAGATGCTTTTTTTAGCTTCTAGAATCTATTTCTTAGATGAACTCTTATCTTACTAGCTGGAATCAAAGAATTAGTAGATATGCTTCCGAAAATGGGAATGAGCCACGGTTATGAACTTCTAAATTTTGTAAGTTTTTTTTTCTTATTTATTGTTTCAGACATGATTTTAACAACTTCCAAGAAAAAATTAATCAGTAACGGAGAGTAACTTAGAAGGAAAATATTTCAGAGTGTGTTGGCAGATCTATTTGGAAAAATAAACCAATATTTGCCTAAGAAAGCATCTTCTACCGAACATGCGCTTTGCCTCAGTATGGTATGGTGCAAAGAGGGTGAGAGAGAAGAAGGTTATGCTGCAAATATTTGTCATTTGAAGCTTGTGGAAGCCCATAATCGATTATCAGAAGCCAATTGATGATTGATTGTTAGGATAAATTTTGCATTTATAGTATGTGAGTCAATAAATAGTTTTGTTTTGTGGCGTGAATTTTAACAAGAAAGTTTGTCATTTTGTTCTTTGTAGTAATAGAAATGCTAACTGGTGTCTATTTTGATTTTGTTTTTATTGATTGGTGATGGCTATGCAGAATGCCCTTCTGGAGTTTGGACGGGTGGTAAGTGCACAACAGCAAGTGGTTTCTGGTACCTTGTACACCATCACTTTGGAGGCAAAAGATGGTGGGCAAAAGAAGGTTTATGAAGCCAAAGTATGGGAGAAGCCATGGTTGAACTTCAAGGAGCTGCAAGAGTTCAAGCATGTTGGAGATGCACCTGCATAGTGTACTTAGCTGGTACGTGTTTGATAACAGTAGTACTCAATTGCTTCTGTCTGATTTTAAGTATGAATCGTTTATTGATGAATGCAAACCTTCAATAGTATTAACATCTGCTTTACTCTAAAACTGGATCAGAAACTGAGTTTGGAATCTATAGGGGACTAAGTGGGTTGAGGAAGTTAAAAGAAGTAGAATTTGAAGTATTGATCAGTTTCTGATTTACACCCAAGAGTTTATATGTCAATACAGTGTCATATTGATGATTGATATTTGTCCATTCAATTTATTGGTTACTTTGCAGAAAGCTGAACAGATTGTAGTTTTACTGGTGTGTGATTACTAATTACTGTCTTTTGTAGAGGCTGCTATGTAAGTAACGTGAGAATAAGTTGTTGATCATCAATGCTAGAAGATTTGTGGGAATTTCATTTTTCATTTTTGCTGATGAATCAGAGATGAGGATAATGGAAATGATGAATTGTTATCAAATGACCATAAAGTTAAAGTTTGTTTAACTTTATAAACAGGGTATTTGAAATCAAAGTGCCAGTTTTGCAATTAAAAAGTGAATACAGAAAAGAGAAATCCAAGTAAACATCTGCTAAAAGAACAAAATTCCCTTCAATCTGTGCAGGTTTTCCAGTTTCTCGATTCACGTATTACTATTATATCTTGGTTACCGTGGCACATAACTGCAATACCCTGAAGTTCTTTGTCGTATTGTTTTAAATCAAAAAGTAGAGTTTTATCTTTTGACTAGTGTTGCCGTTTTTAAAGGAATGTTTCTTGATTTTTCAGGTTATTAAAGAGCTAAGAAAGAAATCTAGCGTTGGTAGAAGGTGAAAGCCTACGGATATATCCAATCCTCTATCTTATATGTAATGTATAAAATAAATGTAGCTTTCTTACCTTCTTATGGATATTTGATGCCCTAAATTCGCATCCTATTATATAGTTTAAAAGCTTGAAATATATGATTTGTGTGTGTTTTGTTTTTCTAACCTAATATCAATTTTTAAAGAGTTGGAAATAATCAATTTTAATTATTATATTTCAAAGAAATGAATGGTAGAATATTTATATTATTGGAGTAACTTGGACTAAAAAACATTTTATTTTTCATATTTTAATTTTTATAGATGGAACGTTATTTGTTTTCAGAATTTAAATATTATATTCATAACTTGAAATGTTAAGTGAAATTTGGTTGAGATTTTGTTATTCTTACATTAAAATCTAAATTGACATATTGAAAAATATTTTCTTCAGAAAATCCTTTGAAAGCAGTAATAATACATGTCATACGATATTAAAAAATATATATCATATAATGGCATAATAAATAGGTTGTTTACTAATGTCCACAAAAGGGATATTAAAGAGAGCTATAAAAATATAAACTATACATATTGTGTTCCTCTACCTGCTATAAGCTTCTTTAGTAGGTTGTTTCCCAAATGTGTCAAGATAAAGAGCTTGTAAAGGTAATTTAACAAAAAAAGGAACTAAAATAAATCAAGGAAAGAAATTTAAAAAAAAAAAAAGAAATGGCATAAGGTTTTTATTATTCTCACATATATAAATATATATAAGCCAAATAATCATCATATCTAAATTATAAAATCTATGTTATGCCAACAAAATGAGGACGCCAAAGTTTTTCCAATCAAATGGAGGTTTTTTTTTGCGGATAAAAGTCTACCAATAGCCACAATTGTTAGGCTTTAACTTCCAGCAGGCCCACAATTTCTTTGTGCACTCCTCAATCTTTTGAAATATCCATTTTAGTCTCCATCTGAATTACATATTTTCATGATAAGCTTTTCAAAATTTTCGGAAAAACATTTCTAGATTGTGATTTCTGGAACAGAATTTCTTAAATGCATAAAATGTATTTTGGAATAAGTTTTTCCAAATGAGAATTTCGAAAACGTTTTTCCACGAATTTTAAATACTCATGTCATTTTTTTCAAAAAATGCAGGAATTATAGATACTTTTAAAAAAAATTAAATGATCAAGTATTAATATTTTTTATATGCTATCACAATTTATGCATTAAAAAATATTTAAATAATCAATTTACTAAAAGAATTATTTTTCTTTAATTTAAATTGTTTATTCTTTTTCAAAACTAAATAAATATACAAAAATCACATTTAACAAGTCTAAGAATATAATTAAATTTTTTTTAAGAAAATACACTAATCATAATTAATAATATTAATCAATTCGATCAAGGTGTCAAACTATTACAATCACAAATAGTTGTAAGAAATTCAAATTGAATCTCATTAAAAATAAAATTAATATATACAAATATTATTATTTTATTGATCATTCTTCTATAAGAGTAATAAGTTTCTTGAATCATGTCTTCCATATTACCGACTGTCATTCTTGATATGAAAAAGATAAAAAGACGTTTTTCCATGAATTAAAATTATTTTATTGAAAGTTGTTTTTCGATCTCAAGACATCATTAGAGTCAATCACTTCTCTTCTAAGATATGTTCCTTTCTAGAGTCAATATTTCGTCACAATTTTGTCTTTAAAAGACACGTCGGAAAATGAAAGTAGGAATGGGGTTTTCTTACCAGAGTGGTGTAATTTTTGACTAAAATTACCGATAGAGATATCATAACGTATATCTTCTTTGGTGATTAGTTTCTTTTGCATTTTTTATTTTGTTATTTGAATTTTTCATCCAACTCTCACTCACATGGTCCACGAGTTTCCCGTAAGTTAAAAGCAAACCTAGGTGCCTAGACGCTATTATTGTGGCACTACCTCGCGTAATCAATCTTCTTTTTCTACCCCTACCCAATACATACTTTTCTTTCCTTTGGAAATTGCTCTTCCAACCATATTTCTTTTTGTCATATATCTATGCTCAAGTTGAACCTTCCTTCTTCAAGGAAGTTAGTGGATTTGACTTTTATTGCCCCTATTTATAATGTTTTCAGAAAAACAGATACGAATAGAGATGTTAAAAAAATTCGTACTCGCAGGTATCCGCGGATAAAATCCGTAACGGGTAGGAAATGAATATTGAAAATGGATATCCAGTGGATAACGGGTACGTGTATTTTTTTATACCCGCATGTTAATGGGGCGGGTACGGGTATCATGGTATCTGTACCCGTGGATACTCGTACCACTATACTCTAATTTAAATTAAAAAAATAAAACATTAACAAATTGGTTTTGAATGGGTTATTTTTTATCAATTGGTTTTAAAAAATCTTCATTTATTTGTAAATTGTTATTCAACACTCTTTAAATGAGTTATTTGCACTTTGTTTGAATTTTATAAATGTCATGCATTGTAATTTTATTTGAATTTATGATTAGAATTTATTGTTAAATATTAATATTTTCTTTTTTGTAAATACCCACAAGTACCTGTGGATATTAAAAAAATATGCGAGTACCCGCATAATGGATACCCGGACGGATATGGGTACGGGTACGGGACGTATATTTATCTAGCGAGTAGGGTACGAGAGAGCTACTACCTATACCCCACCCATCCCGTTGACATCCCTAGATACAGATATGGCTATTCTTCATTTAGTGTATGAAATATGGGATTCAATGATTGAAGATGTGAAAAAGATCATATACCAACATGAAAGAAAGACACAAGTTGAACATTCATCTTTTTATGACTCAGTATTAATTAATCGTTGGACTAAGAGTAGCATATCTCTTCATTATCTTGCTTATTCTTTAAATCCAAGGTAATTATATTATTAAATTATTTTATTATTATAATTTTTTTGTATACGTCTTATCTATAATATATAATATTATGTTAATTTATGCTTGTGTTTTTTTTAAATATTGTAGATATTATAGTGATTAATGGTTAAGTGAAGATTCACAAAGACATGCCCCACATGAAGACGTGGAATTTACTCATGAAAGGAAAAAAATGTTGTGAGGTACTTTGATGATGTGGATTTAAGGAGACAAACAAATATAGAGTTTGCAAACTTTTCAAATGAAAGAGAAAATTTTGCAGATGTCGACGATATGGATCTCAAGCACCAACACTTCAAAAGATAGCTCTTAAGTTACTTGGACAACCTTGTTCTTCTTCTTGTTGTGAAAGGAATTGGAGTACCTACTCTTTTTATACATTCTTTGAAAAGAAATAAGATGACACCTAAAAGGGTGGAAGATTTAGTATTTTTTCATAGTAATCTGTCTTCTCTCAAGAAACTCCTCAAAGTACAAAGAAGAAGAAACTAAATTGTGGGATATTGCAAGAGATGACTTTTCATTGGAAGACGGTGAAATTATTAAGATTGCTAGCCTATATCTTGATGAACCAGAATTAAAAGAAGTATTTTTCAATAAAGATGAACAAATATGAGAGCTAAACATTATGATTTACAAACATTTTTCTTTTGTTAAACCTTTTTTATTATTGATTATCTTGATTTTTATTAGATCATGAAGTATAATTAGTAGACTATTTTTTATATAAATGTTAATCTTCATTTTTTTTTCAACTATGAAGTATATATATATATATATATATATATATATCGGTGTCCTATATTTTTTCAATTTAGCCGTATTCATGTTTGTGTTAGGCTTCATTGTTGTGAAGTTCCTATTTAATAGGATGATATCAGAGGTTGTGTTTTAAAGTTTTGAAAATTTTGAAATCACATGTGACATCTCGGAAGGAATGTTAGACCTTGAATTGATATATGAAGCAGGCATGCTTGACTCTAAGCCATCACCCACTCCTTCTGATCCATCTATCCGTCTCCATGATGATCTCGGTACTTTACTTTCAGATCCTTCTTCTTATTATCACCTCATTGGTAGATTAATTTACTTGACCAATACTTGGCTAGACATAAATTTTGTCATTCAACAACTTAGTCAATTTGTCTCTTGTCCAAGAGAACCACAATATGCAACTATGGTTGGACAAAATTAATTTAACTGTATTGTACTATAGTTAATTGTATTATTTTATACTAAAATAAACGGAATTGATTGTATTAAAAATTGAACTATATTATTGTCCACTCCATTTTTGTTTTTCCTCTGTGCTTCACACTTCACTTGTACTAGTAATGTACGGCAATCAATGTATTTCCTCATCTCATGTAAGATGTACACTATGCACAAAATTTATTGTTCTTTGATTTTTTTTTCATTTCATATACAATAATAACAAAAAGTATGTAACACTTTTTAGGTTATATTATAATAATAGATTTAAGTGACAATTTTATATTATATTATAAGTAACAGTTTCATTCATATTAATTATTTCATTTTATAAAAATTAGTCTGTAATATTTATTTCATTTTATAAAAAATAATATATAATTTATATTAATTAATATAATTATCTATGATAAAAAAAATTAACACTTCCAGCACTTATTTTGTAAATATTTTTTTTATAGCAAACACAAAATAAAATTTGTCTATTTTAATTATAGTTTCCTCTTTTCCTTTTGAAATCAAATGTGTCTTTCTTATATATCACAAAATTATTATTATTCATAGAAGAGGGTATAATAGTGGGAGAATTAAATTTTATAAATAATATCTTAAGTTTTATTTTTATTATCGTTTTAGTACGTAACAAAATCATATCATATTATATCTAATTTTATACTGTTTTCTCAATCTTTGTATTTCTTTCTTCAAATATATTTTTATAGTTTTAAATATATAGTGTTTTAACTAAATTTATATTTTTTATTTAAATCTAAAAATATTGTAAATACATAAAATACTCTTTACTTACAGAAAAACATTAATTTCAAACTATTGTACATGAATAAATATCACAAAAAATACTTTAACTTAATTCGTTAATATACTTGTTAAGTTTATTAGCAAAACAATAAAAAAAATTTAAGAAAAAATTCAACAATTTAAATTGATGTAATAATTTATTAACAATTGAAATGATGAAGTACATTTCGATTCAAAAATAGTATAATTTGATTAAAAATTAGTGTGGTTTAGTTGAAAAACGGTTTAAAAATAACGTAGTTCAGTTTAAAAGTAATGCAGTTCAGTTCAATTTATGTTCAGTTCATAAATTGTGCAGTGCAGTTCAGTTCAATTTGTTAGACAAAAAAAACAATTCAGTTCAGTTCAGTGCAGTTCAGGCAAACTATTTTATAGTTCAATTTTTAATGGTTTAGTGCAGTTCAGTATGCTTTGCCTAGTCCTACATGCAACAAGCTATGAGGATAGTCAAGTATTTGAAGAATACTCCTAGCTTGAGTTTGTTATATGTTGTTCATAATCTTATCAAGATTCACGCTTATTCTGATTCTGATGGGCGACTTGTGTACCACTTGACGTTCGGTATCTCACTTTTTTGTGTTTTTCTAAGCACATCCCTTGTTACGTGGAAATCTAAGAAACAAACTACACTATCTCTATATCATCATTTGAAGCTGAATAGAGAGCACTTGCTTCATTAAGTTGAGTTACAATGGATTCAATTCTAATACTTACTGTAAGATCTTCACATTCATGTTCCAACCCGTTACTCTACCTTTTGTGATAATAGTTTTGCCATTCACATTGCTAAAAATGCCAACTTCTATGAAAGAATTAAAAATATAGAAATTGATTGTCATCTCATAAGACAAAAACTACAATATGACTTCATAAAACTACTTCGTATTCTTTCTACAACTCAAATTGCTGTGTTTATTAAGGTCCTTTATTCTTCTGCTTTTTCAAAATGTCGCATCCAAGTTGAGCCTTCACAACATTTACAATATCATCTTTGCTGGTTAGTTTCTTTTGCAGTTTTAATTGTTATAAATGGCTTTGGCCATATTTCTTTCATGTATGTTGGATTTCTCTTATCATAATGGGAAGGTTACGTTTGAATATTTTATCCAACTCTCACAATTACCGAAACAGACAAAGTTTAAAAAAATTACATAAGGAAAGTCGTATGTGATAAGTATGATTGTAAATTATGAAGTCGTATGTGAGCATTATCACTTTTAATTTTGTAAAGAAATCATCGATCTTATATATGACTTATTTTTTTATTAATATATATTTATAATTTTAAATATTTTTTATTTTAACGTGTATGAATGTGGTCATTTTGACATAAGACTTCTTTTTATTATTTTTATATTTTCTATTTTCAAGTTTAATATATTTATTTATTTTTATTCAAAGTTTATTTTTTTATATAAAAATAATTTTTTAATAATATGATTATTGAGTGTTTTAGGTTTTCTTATGTTTTCCTAATTTTTATACAATCATATAATTTTTAATCAAAACAATGATTTTATCCTTTTGATTAATACAATTTTAATATAAAAGATAAATCCTAATCAAAGATATGTATTAAAATTTATCTTTGATTTTAATATGATTTCAAAGATAATAATTTTAATACAATTTTAATTAAAATTTATTTTAATATTAACATTATATTAATCAAAATGATATAATCATTGTTTTGATTCAAAATTATATTAAAATTATTTTTTATTAATATATATATATATATATATATATATATATATTTACATTAAAAATATATTGTTGTTTTAATTAATATATTAATAAAAAAATAAATCATACATATGATTGATGACTCTTTTATAAAATTAAAAGTCGTACTTCTCACATACGAATTTATATTTTTAATAGTTTAAATATTTTGATAAATTTTGATTTTTAAATAATGTGAAATTATTAGATGTGATAAAAACAAAAAGTTAAAATCATATAATAACCTATTCCTAGAGGTATGCATAAACTAATGTACCGCACCTAGCCAACTCAACCAAATAATAAAAATAAACAATCACTACATCTATACCGGAAACAACTCAGGTAGCCGGCTCAGGCCGACCTAGGCCTAACCGGCCTAAATCCATAACCAAAGCCGCTAAAGAAACAGCCAACCTAGGACGACATGCGAACAATGACGACATAAACCAACTAGAGAAGTAATCGAACTACACCGACCACTTAAAAGACTTGACAAAGCCAAAACACCTAAAAAACAGTAAGCCCACGATAGTCAAAACTAAGGGCCTGGGCCAGGGCCCAGGCCCACCTATGGCCCAAACTGGGGCCCAACCCATGAAATGGTCAGACACAATTAATAAATCTATAAATACACCTGGACCCCACAAATAAAAGGTACGCATTCATTACTTCATTAATCACCTGATTTGACTTTCTAAGAGCCTTCGTTGAGCTTCGGAGTCCCTTCTGCTGGTAACCCCTCCCGAGTCCAAACAGACATGTGCCAACCAAGAAGAGATCAACTGAGGAGATAACAAACTATATGGATAATGTGACACTTGTGCCTAATGTATCTTATTTGTTCTCTGCAGGAACAACTAATTTATTTTTCTATAAGTAATAATGGATGCTAGAGTAGTGGACAAGAAAACAAATATAATATAAAACTATATTTTTAAACACTCACAATACATGGAACTGAGGCATAAAAAAGTAAATCATTCTTTTAGGTAAAATTTGAAAAATAACGTTACTATATTAAGACATTTGTAACCATCTCACATCAGGACTATGAATTGGAGCAATAAATTCTAGCACTGAAGGATAAATCATGGAAATAGAAGCACGGTAGAATATATAACACACTCCATTATGTTAAAATTGCCAAAATAAAAAATAAATAAATGAAAATTATTCAATAGTAGCAACTAGGTTATAATCATACAATACTACAAAAAAAAAAGTCAATTAGTATGTTGGTTTAAATATTTATCCTATTTTTTTAGTGAATATGTAGATGAGCAACAAAAAGTCAAATTGCAATGTCTAACAACAGAAAGCGAACTTTTGTTGGAGAGAACTGTGTATAGATGGAGATGTCACTCTACATTAGAAATAACTACATTATCACATATAAATAAGGTATACTTTAGAGTCTATTTTATTATATTACTTGGTTGAGTTAGGAATATACCAGGAAAAAATGAGTGGCGGAAAAATTGCTTCAATGTGAAAACAACAGCACAAGTTATCAAGTTTTTTTTTTCCCCTAAGATTATCTAAATTAGTATTAATGACCACTTTGTAAAAATTTTATTAACTAATGATAATAATTAAATTAGAAATTAATTTACAATCCAGTTATAATTTTTATTCATAATACAAATTATTTTAAATACTAATAATCTTTAATTTATAATTTAATTTTTATACTAATTATTTTTTATTTTTAAAAATAATTATTATTTAGAAATATTCTTGTATTTATACGCAGTATAATATATATTCACATCTTAAATTCGACAAAGACAACAATAAAATTTTATAAATATTCAAGAGACTAAATTATACATTTTAAAATAAAAGTATAATATTTTTTAATTGAACAAAGTGATAAAAGTAATTTAACCTAAAATTTTTCGATCAACGGCCTTTTAGTAAACGTAATTCCATCCATTATTCCAATATTCCCGATATTTAAAAAATACCGACGACATTATGAAAAAAGATTTATAGGAAAAGACTATGAGAGAAACAATGAAATTAATTTTGTTAAATTAAAATTAATCCATACACACTTTATCTTTATAATTTTATTTTACAAAAGAGTTAATACAACTTTTTAAAATGTTAATAGAGATAGTCGTGTAAATAAATTTAGTAACACAAAATTCATTAGTATAGTTCAATTTCACGTTAGATGGTCGATTTTAATCATAATATTATTCGTATTGGAGCGTGTGCTCCAGCATAAATTTGTCTTGTCCTCGAAAGCTCCTCGAATTGTGAAAAGCAAAATATATTTAAATCATCTTAAACTTTAAACCTGGACTCTCGTAAGTAATATGAAATTATTGGATGCACTAAAAACAGTAATCAACTTCTGAAATTAAATTAAAAACAATTTTTAGAGACTTTATATGTCTTTAATTAATTTCTGTACAAAAACTAGTTTTATTTCATTGAAATTTTTATTTATGTTTCAATTTTATTTTCTTAAAAATGCTTATTAACCACAGTTTTTAAATCACGTTTACCACATCCTTATGGTCATATAACCATGATTAATCAACTCAATGCCTTGGCAACTTTGAAAACAATCGGCAACTATGAAACCAGCAGAAAAAAGATGCACGAAGCACCTGATTAAAGCCCAAGAGGAGTAGAACAAAGTCAAATGTGAAACTTCTCTGCTGTTAATACGTAGGACAAATGGTAGAGATAAGGGAAAAGGTTCACGCGTTCACAATAACAACAGTGAAATCAATGAAAACATTGACTTAAACCTTATCATATCTCATTTAGCAAGAGTTTCGGTGTTCTAGTTCAATTTGCAAAACAAGGGAAGAAATGATGGCCCTAGCTATGGTGGGAGAGGCCCTTATCTCTGCTTGTGTGGAGGCCTTGATAAAAAGAATAGCTTCTAGACAGTTTAGAGATTTCTTCTCCAGTAGAAAGCTGAATATTTCTTTGCTGGATGAGTTGAAGACGACTCTATTGGCACTTAGTGCTGTGCTCAATGATGCTGAGGAGAAGCAGATCACAGAACCTGCAGTGAAGGAATGGCTTGATGAGTTGAGAGATGCTGTCTTAGATGCAGAAGATTTGTTGGATGAAATCAACACACATGCTTTGAGATGCAAAGGGGTGGGAGAATCTACAAAATTTGTTACAAAGGTAAGATCTTTGCTTTCTTCTCGCTTTAAAAACTTGTACATGGGTATGAATTCCAAGTTTGAAGCAATATCTAGAAGGCTAGAACAGTTTGTTAGACAAAAAGATATTCTTGGCTTGCAAAGTGTTTCTAGGAGAGTCTCTTATAGAGCAGTAACAGATTCACTGGTTGAATCCGTTGTGGTTGCTAGAGAGAATGACAGGGAGAAGCTACTTAGCATGCTTGTATGTGATGATGGTGATGGCATGTGTAATGATGTAGAAGTGATCACAGTATTGGGCATGGGGGGTCTGGGAAAAACAACCCTTGTTCAATGCCTTTACAATGACAGTGAAGTGCAGAAACATTTTGATTTGACAGCTTGGGCGTGTGTGTCAGATGATTTTGATATTCTCAATGTAACGAAAAAAATTGTTGAATCTCTCACATCCAAAGACTGTCACATCACTAATCTTGATGTGCTTCGTGTTGAATTGAAGAATAACCTAAGAGATAAGAAATTTCTGCTTGTGCTTGATGACCTTTGGAATGAAAAGTATAACGATTGGCATAACCTAATAGCACCTTTTAGAAGTGGGAGAAAGGGAAGTAAAATCATTGTTACAACCAGACAACAAAGAGTTGCACAGGTCACACATACATTTCCCACTTACGAGCTGAAACCTCTTAGTGATGAAAATTGTTGGCGTATACTGGCCAGACATGCATTTGGAAGTGAAAACTACCACAATTATCCAATCCTAGAAGAAGTTGGGAAAAAAATTGCAAGAAAATGTAATGGTCTTCCATTGGCAGCTAAAACATTGGGAGGCCTTTTGAGATCAAATGTTGATGTTGTGGAATGGAATAGAATTCTGAACAGCAATTTGTGGGCACACGATGATGTTTTACCTGCTTTGCGCATCAGTTATTTTCATCTTCCAGCACATTTGAAGAGATGTTTTGCTTATTGCTCCATTTTTCCAAAACAACATTTGTTGAATAGGAAGGAATTAATTTTGTTATGGATGGCTGAAGGCTTTCTTCAACACATTCATGAAGACAAAGAAATGGAATCAGTGGGTAATGACTGCTTCAATGAGCTATTATCTCGATCCTTAATTCAAAAAGACAATGCTGTTGCAGAGGAAAATTTCCGAATGCATGACCTCATCTATGATTTAGCTAGACTTGTGTCTGGAAGAAGTTCTTACCACTTTGATGGCAGTGAAATCCCAAGAACCGTTCGCCATTTATCATTTCTCAGAGAGATGTTTGATATCTCTGAAAAATTTGAGGGCTTGTATGAGCTGAAGTGTTTGCGGACCTTTCTACCACGATTGTCATATCCATTTGTGCAATGTTACTTAACCAAAATGGTATCACATGGTTGGTTGCCAAAACTAAGATGTTTGCGAATACTTTCGTTGTCTAAATACACTAACATCACTGAGTTGCCTAATTCGATTGGCAATTTGTTGCACTTGAGGTATCTGGATCTTTCCTACACTTCAATTGAAAGCTTGCCCGATGAAACATTTATGCTTTACAATTTGCAAACTTTGATATTATCAAATTGTGAATCTCTTATTCAATTGCCGCAGAAGATAGGAAATCTGACCAACTTACGCCACCTTGACATCAGTGACACTAATTTGACAGAGATGCCAACACAAATATGCAAATTGCAAGAACTCCGTACCTTGACAGTTTTTATTGTTGGAAGACAAGGTGGACTAAGTATCAGAGATTTATCCAAACTTCCCTATCTTCAGGGCAAGCTTTCCATCATGAACCTGCAAAATGTTGTCAATCTTGTGGACGTTTTTGGGGCCAATTTAAAGAAAAAAGAGCAGATCGAGGAGCTTATTCTAGGATGGGGCAGTGATCCACATGAACCGCAGTTTGAAAAGGATGTACTTGACAACTTGCAACCATCAATAAATTTGAAGAAACTCAGTATCAAATGTTATGGTGGCACTTCCTTTCCAAATTGGATTGGACATTTTTCATTTTCCAAGATCACAGTCCTTACTATAAGTGATTGCAACAATTGCTTGTCACTTCCACCCTTTGGACAACTACCTTCTCTGAAGGAGCTTGTTATCAAAAGGATGAAAATGGTGAAGAAAGTTGGTGATGAGTTCTATGGCAGCAATGTAGGCTCACAGTTGTTTCAGCCATTTCAATCACTAGAGAATCTGGAATTTGAAGATATGTCCGAGTGGCAGGAATGGCTACCGTTTGAGAGTGAAAACAGAAACTTTCCTTTTCCATGTCTTAAGACTTTGTACCTCTACAAGTGCCCCAAGCTGAGAGGAACCTTGCCAACTCATCTACCTTCACTAACAAATGTGATTTTCTCAGAGTGCAACCAGCTGGTGACAAAATTATCTGATGTGCATTGGAATACATCAATTGAAGCAATACATATTAGAGAGGGACAAGAAGCCTTGTTGTCTATGCTTGACAATTTCTCTTATTGTGAGCTATTGATTGAAAAGTGTGATAGCTTACAGTGTTTGCCCAGAATGCCACTTGCTGCAAATTGTCTTCAAAAGTTGACTCTTACAAATATCCCATCTTTGATTTACTTCCCAGCTGATTGTTTGCTCACATCATTGCGATCACTTGACATTTGGCATTGTAGAAACTTAGAGTTCCTATCTCACAATACATGTCCTAAATTCAAATCACTTGAAACACTGAGAATATGGAACAGTTGCAGTTCCCTGACATGTTTTTCATTAGCTTTTTTACCTGTCCTTCAAGAGCTTCATATCCGTTTTATTCCCAACTTGGAAGCAATTACTACTCATGGGGGAGAAGCAGCTCCGAAACTAGTTGATTTTATTGTCACTGATTGTGAGAAACTCAGATCACTGCCAAATCAAATTGATCTCCCTTCCCTTGAACACTTGGATCTATCTGGGCTTCCCATGCTAGAATCATTGTCTCCAAGGTGTTTTCCTTCTTCTTTAAAATCACTTCATGTTGATATTGGAATACTATCATCTGTATCCAAAAAAGAGTTAGGTGTGTTATTCCAACGCCTATCTTCTCTGTCACATCTTCTAGTCAAGGGTCTTGGTGATGAAGATCTTGTTAACACTCTTTTGAAGCAGCAGTCTCTGCCTACTTCCCTAGAATATCTGTTCCTTAATAATTTCAGTGGCTTAAAGTTGTTGGAAGGAAAAGGGCTTAAAAATCTCACTTCTCTCCAAATGCTTCAAATGTACAACTGTCCTAGTATTGAGTCCTTACCAGAGGGTCAACTTCCACACTCTCTTCAAGTACTCAGTCTTAGGGAGTGCCCTTTACTGGAAGCAAGATATCAAAATCATAAATACTGGTCTAAAATCGCTCACATTCCTGCAATCAAGATAAATGAAAAAGTCATAATATGAATTAGAGTCATCAATAGGTAAATAAATGCTTCAATTGTTTTGAAAATGTACCATGTTAAATTGTTTGTTAATGTTACGCCACTTTTATTTTTATAGAAAGAAATTTGTCTGTCAAACTTCCTGCTGACAACCACAAATAATTATTGATGGATTGACCTTCTGTTTCAAACTGGTTTGGATTGTTGAGTACAGAATGATGATACATTTACTTCAAATCGGTTTTTATTATTAAATAGACCTTTAGAAATAAGCATTAAAACAGGTTTAACTGGAGATTTTTAAAGTGCTGCTAAAGCACCTGATGAGAAGAAAAGTAAGTATCATGACAGTGCTTCATACAGTAGATTATATAAATCCATTGCTAAAAAGATGGCAAAATGACAGAACTCAGATGCAGAAAGATAATGGTAGAGTACTGTGACATAGACTGAGGAAATGGTAATGCAGAAAGATGATATAGTATAATCTGTGTTTTGCCTTTTTTTTTCCCTAATCATAGACACTGCATGAAAAGCTCTGTTTATGCACTCAGGATGTGTGATTAGATCAACTGGGTTGTTGTGTCTCAATAATCTAATTTTTTTTATTATTGAAGTTGTCAAACTTGAAAAATTTGATTAGAAATGACACTTTCTTTCCACAATGATTGGTAGCTGAGCCTAGAAAGTGGTGACCAATTTCTTCATATTTGCTTGCTGTGATTCTGACAGTTTATTGCATTATTTGCTTTCTCTAGTACCTATTTCAATCTTCTTATCACATATTCAGTGAGGAAGTTTCTTTTGGCATGAATTATTTGTAAACTAGAAAGTTGTTCTATATATAATGATTTTTGTGGTATCATCCAAACCTCAGAAACTAGACTTTGTATTAGACTTCTTGTTTATAACAGTGTTTTGTTTTATTAATGTTAAGAAAATTACCTTTTCACAAACAAAATTTTGACAAATTTAACAAAGTTTCTAAAAATAGAATTAAAGTTGATTAATTTTTTATTTTTTAATTGAAATAAAATAATAAAATAATATTTTTTTATCTAAGAAAGTTTGTCAAAACTTTGTTAAAAATACTTTCTTAACATATCATAGCTCTTAATGTTATCCCCTATTGCTTTGTATTACTCCAAGTCTGAATCTATTTGGTAGTGTGTTTTTTTATTTTTTATTTTAATTAATATTATAGTTTAGAGTATTGTTGGATGACCTTTTCCTTAAGCTCAAGAAAAAAAAAATGAAGGTAGGTTCTCCATAAGTTAAAATTAACTTAGGTCCGAACTAATTTGTGGAAACTTTCTTTTATAGTTTCCTCGATTTTTTTTTAACTTGTGAATAAGTCAAATTTATTTGTAGAAACTTTCTTATATAGTTTCTCTATTTTTTTTTTAATTTTTAACGTGCAAAAATTAATTTTAACTTATGCATAAGTCAAATTTATTTTCTTCTTATTTTTGTCTCTTATAATAACTTATGGAGAAACTTATCCGAATAGGTAGTTAGAGTTTATTTGATAAACTACTCCAAAAGCAATTTTAAAGGTTGAAAAAAAAGAAAAAAAAGATGAAATGTGGTTTTGGGCAAGTTCAAACTTGGGAGTTAAATTTTTAAAGGAAACTACAAAAGACAACCACCACAAAAGAAAACCACTACAAAACTAGCTTATATATAAGCTAATTTTTATCTCATACAAAAACTTACTTTAACTTCTTTTACATGGATTTATGAAGAAGTTCATCTAAACAGAGTGTAAGTAATAGTTTAATGCTCCACTTCTTATTGCTCTATGGGTGTATGTTCTGGTTGACCTAGTTCCAATGTAAGCTTGCCTTGACGGCTTATGAAAAAAAAAAAAAAAATCTCTACAATTTTCTTATTATGCAAAATAATGCTTGATGTTCTATGTTTCTCTCTTAGTTTTGGTAAAGTAGAAAATTACGCACATATATAATAGTAGTCAGAAGCACGTCTTTTGATACATGTTTTGAATATTCATATTTTAGTGCACTTCTTTTCCAAAAAAGTGAGAGATTCGTCCTCAGGAAGAAGTGATCATATTGGTAATTGAATGTTTTTAAGATAATTTTTTTTTTTGTGGAAATTAGTATTAGGTGTTTAAGTTAAGATAGGAATCGTAATGAAGATTTTACACAACACTAAATGAAAGTCCATCTTTGAAATGTTGTTGTGATACTTTGAGTAAGTGAATAAAACAATAATGGGTGAAAAGTAAATGTGAGTATTGAAAGTGAGTTGAAGTTAAAATTTTCCTGTTATGGACATGATATTATATAAAGGAAAAATATTTTTTTGACGATTATTTTTTACAAACTTAACAAAGTTTTCATAAAAAAAATTAAATAGATTAGTTTTTATTTTTTAACAAAATGAAATAATAAAGTAGTACTTTTTTTTTACCGAAAGAGATAATTTGTCAAAATTTGTCAATTTTTTTTTTCAAATTATCATTTTCCTTATATAAACTTAGGTGACTTTATCTTCGTTAGTTCCATTGATATTCTATCTTTTAGTTAGTTACATGATATCTTTTATCATATTATGTCATGTCGTATGTATCGGAGTTATGCCTCTTATAAGTTTGCATTCTCTACTAGGTTTTTATCTGTTATTTTTTGCTGTGGCTTCAAAACACCTTGATGACTACTATCTTGAAGATTAATTATCATACTTAAAAGTGTTTTAGGTTGTGTAGTGTTAATTAGAAAATGAATGTAATTTTTTTTTCTTTCATATACATTGTAATTAGAAAGTGTTTTAAAGTGCATTTAAATTTTTCTTGGTGATAAGAAGCTTTTTAATTTGTTAAAATATTCTTAATTGATATGAAATGAATAAAAAATACATTTTTATTTATTAGATAATTATTTTAATCAATTAAAATCACATAAAACCATGAGTAGTTTTTGATCTTCTTGTTTTCATAGGTTAAAAATGAGTTTTTAATAAATTAAAATCACTTAAGTTTATTAAATAGGACTCTTGTCTTTTGACACGTTAAAACAACAAAGTAACCATTTGATTTCACTAGTAAGTTAAATCAACAAATTAAAATGCAGTTTTAATCTACTAAAATATACATATTCAATGCTAGAGAACTTTCTTACTTCAAAATTATTTGATACAAAATAAAAAATATTCTTTCCAAAGTCAAAATAAGCTGAAAATTGTTCTTTAGGAATAGACATGGACTGGATTTTTAGATATCTGATCCAAATCCAATCTAAATCTAAATATATGGATCAGATTTTAATTCAGATCCACTTTTTGTAAAAAAGAAAAAAAATTGGATACTTTAAAATCTAGATCTAAATATTTGAATCAAGTATGATTTTCATATCTAAATATTTAGATCAACTAAAAATCTAGATCCATTTCAAAATTCATTTTTAATAAATCTTGAATATTATAAATTTAATTTTAATTTTAAATTTATATTTTAAAAATAAAATAACTATTTCATATAATACTTAAATGTTTAAAAAAAGTTAAATAATATATAAAATAATTAAAATATAAAAATATTATAAATGTATAATATTTCTATTCGCATTAGTTATTATCACTAAATTTATAAATAATTGATGCTGTAATGATTCCAGTTTATAAATAATAGAAATAGCACATGATCGGATTAAAACAGAACATTATGCTTGATCTTCACCAAAGTAATTACTAATAATTCTAGAATAAATTCTATTTTCTTCTTAGAAAGATTTTGCATTAATAATTCAGTCCAAGTAAAATTATCACATTTTTTTTTCTTCTTGAATGCCACTTCTTGAACATCAGAATTGGTAGTGCAGTTATCCAGAAGCTAACGAGTAAAAAGAAGAACTTGATTTTATACTTTGTTAATCTGTTGACCAAAATGAAAGCTCTTATGAGGAAAAATAGAGAATCTTAATACTGAAATACAGAGGAAAAACGGACAATTAAAACTTCACTAAAGTAAAGAAGAAGAAACAACCATAACATCACTGAAAAACAAAACAATCACAAAGTAGAATTTGAACTTTGGGTGCACTAAATTTTTAACTGTCAAAAGTGAATAGTTTAAACTCTCGGTACAAAAATTTGAGTCTCATCTTAAGTACAAAGAGCTCTCACTAGTTATGTATGCCATAATGTCCCCATCAAAATATCAACAACTTTATTTTCAACTAGTCCATTTTGTAAAACCCAAAACTCATAGTCCAACATCTTGAGAAAAGGCATGGGGATTGAGCTTTAACTCTCAACGAAATCATGTTTTGGTCGACATCTAATTGAAAAACCAACCCTATAATAAATGAAAAGATTATCATTATTTAATACATATTTAATTGTAATATTATTATATAATTGAAACATCAACATACCTTGGTTAACACATTGAAATTCTTCAAAATCATAGTCCAACAATGATGGTAAATGTGTGTCTTTTAACCATTCTTGTGTACATATAAGTGTCTCCACCTTTTGATGTGATAAAGAACTACGATATGGATCAAACACTCTTCCTCCTATGCTAAATGCAGACTCAGATGCTACCTAGAAACAAGCATGGCTAATAACTCTCGAGCTATGCTTGAAAGAATTGGAAATCTAAATGAATTAATTTTTCACCAATCAAGAATGTTCAAATTTGCACTTGTATCAAGCTCTTCCTCTAAATACTTTGAAGTTTAGATTTGTTTGAAGAGATTAATCCTATTGTTTGCAAAAATTTGTTCCAACCATACGGATCATGCTTATAACTAGTGATCTTTGAATGTGTTTGTTGTGTGTCATCTTTAGCTTTGCTTCGACTTTTATATTCATCAAACAACAAATTTAAAGAAATGTCCAATCTTGACTTTAATGCCCATCCATCATTTGTCTTTTCAGGATAAAAAAGTTGATCAATTGCCCAATTCATATAACTCATTTTGTATCTAGGGTCTAAGACAACAACAATCAACAACAACATATTGAACTTGTTAGGTTCACCCCAATATTTGCCATACTTTTTTTTCCAGTTTTCAGCCATCTTATATGTAGCACACTGCTTGTACCATTGGACTTAAGCAAATGATTGATTCCATTCCAAATTTCTACTACCTCCAACATCAAAAAGGGTAGAATAGATTCAACATATTCCCAATATTCATAAGAAGGCAATCCAATCATCTTTTCTAACTCATTGACCTATTTTGTATCATGAAACTCAAGCTGATCAAAAGTATTTTTATGCTTCAAAGTAGCATCTAGCATCAAATAGGTTGAATTTCGCCTTGTTTCAACATCCAAGCAAATATGATCTGTATATTTAATATTTTGTCTTTCAACACACTTTTTGAAATTCATAAATCTAGAAGGAGATGGTCTAATATATTTCACTGCAACACGAATTCTTAAAACAAAATTATCAATCTCTTTTAGCCCATTACTCATAATTAAGTTTAAAATATGTGCACAACAATGCATATGAATATAGTCACCTTTCAAAACCAAGTTATTCGAAGACAATAGTCTTCTCTTTAAGTGTTGAACTCATGTGTCATTTGATGTAGCATTATCTACTGTCAAGGTCAAAACACAACTCAACCCCCATTCATGCAAGCATGACTCAACAAATTTAGCCATGGCCTCTCCAGTATTACTTATTACTTGACAAAAATTCAAAATCTTTTTATGCAAATTCCAATCATTGTTGATGAATTGGACTGTCAAACACATATAACTTTGATTTTGAGGTGAAGTCCATGTATCAATAGTGAGACAAACTCTTTGACAATGTTGAGAAAGAAAATTCTTCAAATATACCTTATTTTCATTCCATAATGTTACTGTTGGCACAAATAACCTAGATGATTTGGTGCTTGAAGATTTGATGAAGGTACATGAAGTCATTGCCTTGGAACATGTTGGAACCATGCTTACATCGATGAAGATGTGGAGATTTGATGTTTTACGTGTTGATCAAACCTTGTATGTGTGCTTTCTATCTGGATTAATCATGGGAAAAACAAGCTTGAAGATTGTATTTCATGTTGTAGACTATTTTGCATTAATTAGATGTATAGGCTTAAGTGTATCTTTTAATCTGTTGAAATGTTTTTCAACAGGTTAAATGATGTCTTTTAATCTATTCAATGAGTTTTTAATAGATAAAAAGGTTTATTGCAATAGTCTTTTCTGGTACTTATTCAATCAGTTGATTTATTTTGTAATCGACCGATTTCACTTAAGTTAAGTGAAATCAGCCGATTGATTTGAAAATCAACTTGTTGAATTTCTTAACAATTTGACTATAAAAGTTGTATTTTTCAAAAGAGAGTTGTGGAGACTATTTTTGAGTGCGAAAAATTTCTGGAATCTGTGGAACTCTCTCTCTCTCTCTCTTTCATGATCATACAGTGTGCAATTGTTGAAGATTGATCTTGGATCATTCTTGGAGCATTTTTGTTTCATGTTTGAAGCTTGGAGAAGGTGGTTTTGGAAGGTAAGGTTGTACTACCACTGAGGTTTGATCTTTCTCAAGCTTTTAGGTTGTGCTTGGTGGTTTTCCATGTCTGCAAGAAGTGTCTTGCTGTGTTGGTTTGATTCTTGTGTGATTCAAGAATCATTGTGTGGTGGTCTTGCATATTTTGAAAGTTTAGTGTTGTAAACTTTGCAAATCTTTTGAAATAGTGCAAAGTCAGGCTTGAGTTGCCTTGACTAACTGGATGTAGCTCAAGTGTGAGTGAACAAGTATAAAAATCTTGTGCATTGCTCTTCTCTCTAACCCTTCTTAGTTGTATTACACTTTAGAGTTTAAAGAATTTTGATTTGAATAATCTTTTTGACATTCTTGTGTGATCAGACATTATCTGTAGCATTGCTCATGTTTGTCTAACTCATTTGAATCTATCTTGATTGATCTTTCACATTGTTTTTGACTTAAATCACAAATTCACCTTTCTGCATTTTTTCCAATTTTTCAGTTAACTATTTTTGTGATTTAATCTGTTGATTCTAGTGTAGTTAGAATCGTAAGAATCGTACGATCCGAATCGCGATTAGTCGCAAAATTCTCCCCCAGCGATACATATCGTTTGATGAATCGTTTTGTAACCTAAATCGTAACATGAATCACTGAATCGGATGTGAATCGTGTGATTCGCAATTCGGTTTGCGTCACATACGATTCATGATGAAGGAAAAAAATTGAAAAAATCAGAAAGAAACACAGGAAAATAAACTCAAAGAAGATGAAGATTCAGGAAAAGAGATAAACAGTGGAGAAAATGAATAGTAGAAAAGATGATAATCAACTAATAGAACAATAGAGAAGATAATAATCAACTAATAGAACCGCAAAATACAAAGTAAAAATAAATTTGAAGAAGATTAATAGTGAGAAGGGAAGAAAATGAAGTCATGAGACGAACATATAAGTCAGAGATAATAAACCTAGGTTAACCCATGAACAGTGAAAAGATGACATAAAAAGATGACTGTGTGAGGGAGAATTCTGAATAGGTTCTACGGTAATATTTTAAATATAAAATGTTTTCTCATATTCTTTAGTCTAACCAGTTTAATCATACTTACTTACTCTTATCGTTTAAAGTGACAATAATCATTTATATTTATTTTTTAATTTTTTATTCTAACTTTTATAAAAAAAATAATATTATCACTTTGAAAAACTTAGTTACTATTTAAATTAATATATAAGTGTTCTTATATCCTTCGATTATTATTTAATATTTCCTTTCTAATTTTTTTCTTATATTTTTCCTATAATTTTTTCTTATATTTTTTATTTACATTAATCATTATTCATGAATTTTTTCATTTAATATGTTTTTTGAAAAAATAAATTTGAATTAATGTACAATTTTTGTTATATTCTATTTTTTTATAAAAAAAATAGTGATTGTTTAAGAATTTTATTTATTTAATCTTTTAAGTTATATAAGTTATGTATCTTACGCTTCAAAATAAGATTCGATTCACGATTCAAAATTCATGAAAAATGATTCACGATTCGAATTCCCATTCAATAACCATGGTTGATTCTATCAGTATTATATTTGTTTAATAAAATCAATTGGATATTTCTATTTTTAATCAATTGAAAGTGTTCAGTCCAGGAGTATTTGCATCCATACTTGGTGGTTGATTTGATTCATATGAAAAATATTTTATGTAACATTCCGGTCAGATATTACTAATTTTAATAAAATAAAATAGAAATAAAAGAAATAAAACCTCATTTAATATAATATCTTTTTCCAAAACACGAGAAAATTAAAAACTGTACATTACATCACCATTTCTCAAAATCCATAAATTTCAACAACCATTACAAAACTCAATGTCTAGTAAAACATTGTTTACAAAATCATAAAAGAAAATCCATGTCATAGTAGAACTCTGAAAAAAAATTTCTCAGCTAGCCCCTCTTCGATGTTATGCTTCACTAGAACCACTTGCAACATAGTTTGCTCCCGTGTAACGCATTACACGATCATCGCCAAACACAAGCAAATAGGGTGAGCTAACATATAAACACATTTATATATATATAATTCAAATATATATATATATATATATATATATATATACATGCATCCATCATATTATCCATGTTCTACGTCTTTAGATGATAACCTTTAGATATCCTTTGCTGCCACCACCTACAAGCCACAACTTGTAAAACACATGTAGAAAAACATGCTTCAGACCAAAGTTCGTAATGTCAGGTGGAGTTCCCAATACGAACCATAGTTCGTAATTGTCCCAAGACTACCAAACTCGTCGGTTAACATCGAGGAGGGTAATCTTCTGGAACTCATCCGTACGAGCCACAACTAACACACTCACACCGGTAACACTCGCTAATTCGAGCCACAGCTCAAGCAATGCTCGTGTCCATCCGTCATCTCGAGCTACAACTCAAAATATGCCATTTCGAGCCACAACTCAAGGAATGCCACGTGTTTACCCTCTATCCCAAGCCACAACTCAAGAAAGGCTCCAACAACGATCATCCTTAAGGTATCACCCAAAGTCTTGTAGATCACATACATCAAACACATACAACAAACTACCTATACATTATCGCCTAGTGCTGCTCTAGAGCCGCTAGGTGAAAGTCAGTTCCAAACCGCCTGGCAAAAGCCACAATTCGCCAGGCACCACGTGTTCCCATGTCTTTGTCGACACAGTTGTCGCCTGGCAGGACGTTCATATCGCCAGGTGCTAAGCACTCCTGTAGCTCTATGGATTTGTAGCTATTGCCTAACGGTTCAAGCCTCACTGCCATGCGCTACACCAGTATTGTGAAATATTGGTTTGGTCATAACAGAGCACACACCATAACACATAGCAACCTTCATTAAGTAGCTTAAATCGTATTCCACAATTTAAATCCCCACTTTAAGTTACTTTCCCATGTTTTTATTCCCATATGGTGTCACCACCTAAGCATACCATCACTTAGATTTACTTGCAATCACCCATACTCCTATTAATTTAATCAGCCATATCAAGTTTATATACTCATCTCAATTCTATTCTTCCTCGTCAAACAGTCTCCATTGTACCTATATCAATTCACATCATACCTCTTGCAATTCAATTCCAAGCTTAGCCTAGTCCTTGTATCTCCAATTTCATCATAATAGAATTCCAATCTTATTTCCCCACTACTCTACTTACCCCTTCCAATAACACTTCTATAATCCATCATCACATCAACTCTTAACCATATGATTCCCCTATAGCCTTAACTCATGCAAATTTTATATGATTACCCAATCCCAGGTTCCATTTTGCAGTCAATTTTCACATATAATACACAAACGGATCCCACAACGAACCCTATAGACCCACCCCCCTTATTGTCCACATCGTGCACAACAAAGTGCCTTCTACATGATCGAGCGCCTAGCGGCAGTTCAAGAGCTGTTAGGCGCTGCGTAGAAATCTGGACCTTTCCATGAATCTCCTGCACCTATGCGAGCCCAATACCATTCCCCTCCCATTTCCATGGAACGTTCTTACAATTCCTCGTTTCTTTACTCACCCAGCTTCACATGTTATTGATTCTAGTTCATTTTATACATAAAATTACCACCACAGACATCCAAATCATGTTACTCCAAAATTTCCCCAATTCCACGCAAACCCTAATACTCATTTAATCATTATTCCATCCAATTACCTCGAACAAGTCACACTTCATCGATTACAGACATGAAATGCTTAACCGATACATAAATTCCCCTTTTCCCTCATCCAAACAACATAGAAACATAAAAATCGAACCCAAATAGTTCATGTCGCTTGGCGGGTGTTCATCGCCGCCAACCGTTCACATAGAACCCAGAAAAACTAGTGTAGGTAGGTTGCATCGCTTGGCGGCCAATTCATGCCTCTAGGCAGTTCCTAACAAGAACTCAGAAAAAATAGTGTTATTCACATGAGTCACCTGGCGGACCTTCACATGAGTCACTAATTTTCCTTTACCCCCACTTTCAAGCTTAGTTTTAATTGCCTTAATGACCAAAACGAAAATTGACATTAAACTAGACATAATGATCATTCAATGGTTGTTTTGCAATAATTTTCCCAACCTTTCTAACTACTCTTAGATGGCTAGGGTTTGTCTGTCCCTTGACATTCGTGCCAAAAAAGAAATTTTGACAAAAAGAAAGTTTAATTCGTGTTTAGCAAGATTTGAATACACAACCATCCAATTCCAAAGTAGGTGAACAACCAGTTTAACCAATTCATGTTTCATGATAATACCTATAAATCTAAGATTATATTATCACTCATGATGATAAATCATATTATCAAAATAATACACAATAAAAATAACACACGATTTTTCATACACAGGACTCAAACCCAAGTACCCTCGTAATAACCATGTACTATCAACCATTTGAGATAGTACAAATCCACGTCATAAAAAGTGGCATTAATTGCCATAAAGGTTCTCACTAGCCGCATTTATTAATTAATTCCTTATTTAATTAATTAAATTTCTCAAGTCTTTCACTTTATGCTTTTAAAAATCACCTTATTTCTTAACTAGCTAATTCACACCCCCTCCCTTCTTGGCATTTCAATCATTTCAATACTTACAAGTTACAATATTACGTGATAAGGTACAACGTGATGGGATCTTAAATATTGGTTACAAAGCATTTGAATACCTTTTAAAAGTAGCATGCTCTACAAACTGAAAGAGGAGTTCAACTTCCACAAACATTTTTACTAGATCTTCTTGACAAAGTTTTTGGTCAAATCTACCATAAGAAGGAAGTTAATGTTCCCATCAATTGTTGAAGATGCACTAGCTTTTTGCCTCTTGTTTACTTCTTTATTGAGGTCATTTGGACATCTCCACACATGATTACACATTAAATTTGTTCCTTTCTTATATCAAATAACGACATCACAATACTTGCATTAAGCCTATTATCCGATTTACATTCTAGTTGAATGAAATGATTCCAAGCTTCAGATCGATTTTTTCGTCCATCATGAGAAGGGACTCTCACATTTGTAGAGCCACTAAAAACTGGTGCGGTAGAAAGTGCATGCTCAATTGGTTTTGAGACGGAACAATTATCTTATTCACGCACTATTGACATTTGTAGAACAATATTGCAATAATCACTAACCAAGAACACAACCTAGTAGGTATAGGTATGCAATAGGCAAAAATATCTTAATATTGTTAGAGTAAATCAATAAGTAGTTGTCAAGTGAAAATTCCAATTGATAAATTTGTCGGAAAGAGACGCAAGTGCTAATTGTATTTTCTTCATCAGAAAAAAGACCAAAAAACTAAAAATGGAAATAAAATACCTCTTAGAAAGTTTGTAGACAAATTATATAATGACTTCAAACGTTGTCCTTCCTCAGCTTGAAACTTTATCACAGAAAATAAGCCACGCTGATCTCAAACCTGCCAAGGTTCCAAACAAGGATTCGACTATCAAGATTCCAAACCTACCAAAATCATAAGAAAATTGTTAGAAAAATCATAACAAAAGTTGCAGATAAAGAGAATGATGAAGGTAGGTTATGCTTGCCATTTTCGTTGTCCAATATCAAACTAAACTTTGAATACATATAAATGTTCATCAAGTTCAATGCTTCCCATTTTACTTTTTGTAATAAATGAGTTTTGGTCAACTTTAGTGCATTTACTACAGCTAAAATATAAATTAGTTAAAATATTATTTATTTTTTTAAAATTTAAAAGAACGAAAATGATATTTCAACAAAAAAATTTGACAAGGTTTTGACAAATCTGACGTGACACTGCAGTTTTTAAATTTTGATTACAAAAATGTTTAACAAAAGCAAAGTTCACACGTGCGGGTTTGGAAACTGAAAGTGAAAATTTAATTAGAGAGAGAAAGGGAGAAAGCGAGAAACGGGAAAGAGAGAGAGAGAGAGAAAGCAATTGGTTGGATAGAGAAAGAGAGAACATGAATGAGAGAGAAGTGAAAGAGAGAGAAGTGAAAAAAAGAGAAGTGAAAGAGAGAGAAAAGTAAGTTCTGACACCGTGTCGCCGAAGTACCAGAGAGACAGAGAGAGCGAAAAACAGTGATCCATTGGAGCATTGGGGGTAGATAGTGAAAGAGAGCGAGAGCCCGAAATACAGAGAGAGTTTAAAGCAGTTGTGGAGACATAGACAGAGAGAAAATGAGTGTTGCAAAGGAAGAGGAGAGGAACATCCATTGAAGACGGCGAGAGAGTGAGAGAAGTGAAGCACTACAGAGTAGTGGTGGAAAATTGGAGTCATTGCAGCCGTTTAGGTGGGTTATCGGAGACAGGGTGTAGCGGAAGTTGTCGACGACATCGATTTCATCTTGCCGACCGTACAATTGAACCGTTGTTGGAGCCCATTTCATTTATTTAACCCAAAGGTAACATATATCGTTTGTATAAACAACATGTGTAGAGAATGATTTAATTTAGTTTTGAAAGTTTGATTGAATGGGGGAGTTTGATTTTGTTTGCGTGTGTGTGTAAAGTTGATTTCGTTGGCTGTCGATGTGGTTGTCGGAGATTTAGTTGATAGTTTTGGAAACACCTTTGTTGTGACCTATAACATGGATACATTGAATCCAAAATTAACTGATGGATGGAAAGATCTAGAGAAGATATACACTGAACAAATTGTGGACTCATACGTTCAATTTCGTTATGTCAAAAACTGTCAATTCCAAATAACATGTTTTGTTGGCCAATGCGAACCACAAAATAAGGAGTCATTTTTATTAGGTGTTGTTACGCATCCTAAGACAACCCTATATGCTGTGAAGTTGACAAAATCTCAGGCACAAGCTAGCCATCTGGTAGTAACTGATTCATCATTTTAGTTTCGTCTTTTCATAGTTTAACTACAATTCGAATATGGTCTGAAGTTACCCCAAATGTACTTTTGTTGTTGGACTATTGTGAGGACCTGAATGTTCGTTTCGCTGACATTATCAAAAGCCTACAAATGAATATGGTATATCTTTTGGCAAAAAGAAGTGGAGCAGAGTGTAAACTACTGTTGTCATGAACAAAGAGATCTACCAAGTTTGGACAAGGGTGGAGGTAGTTTTGTGTTGAGAATAGGTTAAAGGAAGGAGACAGACTTGTGTTTGAGGTTGATCATCTAGAAAAACAACCATGGATGCAATTGTGATGTGGCAGAATCCATTAATTTAGTCTAATTTCATCATGTGGGATGCATGAATTTCGTTGTTTGAACAATTTTCTTATCATTGTAAGTTAATTTCCTGTTTTTACCTTTGGATAATTATATTTATGCAAATGAATTTATATAACGGGTTATCAATATAAGTTTATGCATCTTGTCAAATGTGTCATTGGATACTAACTTAGATATCAGTTAAATACGTTTGTGTTGCAGTTGGACTATTTCCATGAATTAACACTGCATTCATTGAAGTATCTACTTTTTCTATCTGCATAATAGTATAAAAAACAAGTCACGCACAATTGGAGAGTAAAGCATATCTATATGGGGAGTTAAAGCAAAGTTTATTTAAAAAAGTTGTAGAAGAAATCAATAAACTTAACTTAAATTTAGTAAATGGATCATTTCTCATTGATTCACTCAAACAAAAATTTCTTTCCATTATCCAATTCCCATTGAATGAATTTGGTGGGAGTAAAGGCTCACAAGAACCAAAATTAACAACTGTAATAAAACTGGGGAGTTACTCGAACCTATGTGGGGAGTAGAGTACAACTTTATGATTACAACTTGCAGAGTGTAAAAAACTTTGTCTAAATTTAGTTTTTCGAACATTCATCATTCTATTACTCAATCACGAATCCCAATCCATCAATTAACAATGCTTTCACTGAACTATCTGCTTTTTCTAATCGCACAACAGGCTAAAAAACATGTCACGTACAACTGGGGAGTTATGAATATGTATGTGGGGAGTTAAAGCAAAAATTTTTTAAACAACTTGCAGAACTCAATAAAGTTAACTTAAATTTAGTAAATGGATAATTCCTCATTGATTCTCTCACAAAAATATTCCTTTCCATTATCCAATCCCCATTCAATGAATTTGGTGGGACTGTAGCCTCACAAGAGCCAAAATTAACATGTGTAACAAAAGCGGGGAGTTCCTCGAACCTATGTGGGGAGTAGAGTACAACTTTATGAACTGCTTTTAGACTGTAAAAAACTTTGTCTAAATTTACTTTTTCGAACATTCATCATTGTATTACTCAATCACGAAGTCCAATCCATCAATTAACAATGCATTCACTGAACTGTTTGCTTTTTCTAACTGCACAACAGGCTAAAAAACATGTCATGCACAACTAGGGAGTTCTGAATACGTATGTGGGGAGTTAAAGGAAAGTTTATTTAAAAAAGCTGCAGAAGAAGTCATTAAACTTAACTTAAATTTAGTAAATGGATCATTCCTTATTGATTCACTCAAACAAAACTTCATTTCCATTATCCAATCCCCGTTGAATGAATTTGGTGGGAGTATAGCCTCACAAGAGCCAAAATTAACAACTGTAATAAAACTGTGGAGTTACTCGAACCTTTGTGGGGAGTAGAGTACAACTTTATGATTACTGCTTGTAGAGTGTAAAAAACTTTGTCTAAATTTACTTTTTCGTACATTCGTCATTCTATTACTCAATCACGAAGTTCAATCCATCAATTAACAATGCATTCACTGAACTGTCTGCTTTTTCTAACTGTACAACAGGCTAAAAAACATGTCACGCACAACTGGAGAGTTATGAATACGTATGTGGGGAGTTAAAGCAAAGTTTTTTTAAACAGTCTGCAGAACTGAATAAACTTAACTTAAATTTAGTACTTGCAGATTATAAAAATCTTTGTGATTACTACTTGCACATTATAAAAATCTTTGTTTAAATTTCCTTTTTCGATCGATGATCAGTCATTCACTCATTGACAAAGGCATTTCCCTCATCAAACCTGCATTGATTGAAGTGGTTGCTTTGTTCATTGGTCACTTGGAAATAAATCAAAACATACATTATCTGGGGAGTAAACCACTTATATGTGGGGACCAGTGACAGGAATTCCTATTTGCAGTTGAATCTTGTATAAACATATGAACATGTTGTTGTCATCACACATTCAATTGACATACACACATTTCACACTGTACAATTGTAACAACCTGAACCATGTAAATGGACTCATGAGGGTGCTTGTGGTCATCCCACAATATAAACTACATCTTACCATATATAAATTGTCACTTACACAATGCATTCAACTACACAATATGCATTCAATTACACACATTGTCTACACTACATCTCAATGTTTATAAAAAACTGTACACATATAAATCAACAAACTACGACTTTGTTTTTTAGAAATTTTCAACCAAATATGAACAACAACTGAATGGGCTCCTAAACAAATATAAAAAAAAGGTCAGAGTATTTTTAGACCATCCATTCCTTTTGAATCCACAATATTGTTCTCGGAACTGCATTACAATATCACCATAGAACTTCAACAACAGCTAGCTTTTTAAAAGCGCGTCGTAGTATTGGAGGACTTCATGCCTGTGGATATTGTCAACATCTAGAATTCAATGCCAAATGTATTGCTATCTCATCTGTTGAAGTTGTTCCTGCCAAACAAATAACAAATATGTTAATGCAAATACATCAAACTTAAACAGAAAATCAAAAAACATATTTCATCAACTTACTAGAACTTACATTGGTGTAATTAGTCATGGTATTGCCATCAAATTTCTTATGACCATCCCACAACTCCATCATTTGAAGAACAATAATGCCACAATCATATCTAAACACGACCACAATAAAATAAAGGGTTAATTATGTTTTTCGTCCCTCAAGTATTATGCGATTTTGTTTTTAGTCCCCCAATTAACGTTTGCTCCAATTTGGTCCCTCATGTTTTGAAACGATTGGAAATAGTCCTCTTTTTTGGACGCCGTTAGTTTTATTTGACACCTGGCAAACGGACTGCCACGTATGGATCCCGTTTTAAGCTGTGTAAGTGGAGTGTGTTTCTGCACGTGCTAATTAAAGAGAAGCTTTAATTAA